>Ga0302221_10001138_pt1 | contig 17510 bp, 16 predicted proteins | sample II_Palsa_E2_1_FD_193517 | JGI IMG/M metagenome (GOLD analysis project Ga0302221, IMG submission 193517) | Peat permafrost microbial communities from Stordalen Mire near Abisko, Sweden - II_Palsa_E2_1 | ecosystem: Environmental > Terrestrial > Soil > Palsa > Peat permafrost | place: Sweden... | reverse complement strand
ACATGAGTTTTGTGGCGTACACAGGAACAATTCTTGGCGCAATAACGGGCCACGCCTTTTCGAAAGCCGCAGACGATAAGCCGGGCGACCCACCACCAGCATGAAAGTGCTCATAGCGATTCCCTCGTGCCATTCTCTGCGTAACTTTGAACAGGCCGTGAGAAATACGTGGGGAAAAGACGTAGTAAACGCAGATTTACGTTTTTTCCTCGGCAATCCCAAGGTTAAAGCTGAGCCGGGCGAGGTTTTTCTGGACGTGGGCGACACCTTGCACGACTTGAGCCATAAAATGGTCGAAATTTGTCGCTGGGCGCTAGATTTTGACTACGATTTCACTTTTAAGTGCGATCTAGACACCCTCGTGCGGCCTCTACGGCTGATTCAGAGCGACTTTTACCGCTATGACTGGGTAGGCGGCCAAAATTCCTTCTTTGCCAGCGGTGGGGGTGGGTACTGGCTCTCCCGCAAGGCTATGAAGGCCGTTTTGGAGCATAAAATCGAGGCCGGACCCGCTGAGGACGTAAACACGGCGCACGCACTGCTCGAACAGGGCATAATGCTGCACCATGACCCAAGATTCCTCTTTATTCCCGGCGAAACGCTCAGGGAAGACACAATCACTTACCATTTGTCAAGTGTGAAGGCATGGAATGCAAAAGCGACACCCGAGGACCTTTACGCGGCGTATAACGGGACATTCAAGCTGCCGCAGACCGAAGTAAGACGATTCAGGAGACTCAGATGAAAATTTACGTAATTGGCGCAGGTGGAATGCTTGGCGCAGCTTTGGTTCCCTATTTTCAGTCCAAGGGACACAGAGTAGATGCCCGAGACATAAACAAGACTGCATCGTGGATAGAATTCCAAGATGTACGAGATTACCACGGCATGCATTATGATATGTCTGAGTTTCACCCAGATGTGATCATGAATCTCGCGGCCATGACAGATTTAGAGGAGTGCGAGAAGCAGTCAGGCAGAGCCTTGGAGACCAACACGCAGGGCTCAGCGAACTGTGCAGCATTGGCCGATAAATTCAGCATCCCATACGTGTACATCAGCACGGCAGGAATCTTCGATGGCAAGCAAGAGTACTACACCGACTACGACAAGCCAAATCCACTGTGCATCTATGCGAAGTCCAAGTACTGGGGAGAGGTCATAGCTCAGAAGGTATCCAAGCATACCGTGCTGCGTTGCGGTTGGCAGATGGGCTCAGGTCCCAAGGACAAGAAATTCATCAGCAAGATCATGCAGCAACTGAAGTCAGGGGCCACTGAACTCTACGTGGTAACCGACAAGCAGGGCACCCCAACGTATGTCAAGGATTTCACCAAGCAGATAGAGACATTGCTGGAAGGTGAGCACTACGGTGTCTGGAACGCAGTTTGCAAAGGTGAAGCCAGCCGCTATGACGTGGCTGTGGAACTCATTCGTTTGCTGGGACTGCAAGACAAGATCAAAATCAATGTGGTGCCATCGTCATACTTTGCGGAGCAATACTTCGCCACACGACCAGCAAGTGAGAAATTGATCACTGCAAGGTTGGATGCATACGAAATAAACGTCATGCGCCCGTGGCAAGAGGCCTTGGCCGAGTACGTAGCGGAATACCCTGAGTACTTCAAGGTGGGAAGATGAAAGTTCTAATCTCGATACTCTCGTGGACAGAAGGATGCCGCAAAGGCGTACACAAGGCGCAACGGGCCACCTTCCTGCAGGATGTACCAAAGTTTCCCGGTTTAGACTACAGAATCTTCATCGGGGATTCTACGCCAACTGGCGAGAACGAATATGACATCAATAAGTCCTTTGAGGACGCACACCCGCTTACCCAAGGAAAGAATGGTCAGAACCTCGCTAAGTTACCGTTTGACTACAGACCAAATGACGATGAGGTAATTTTGCACGTCCCTGATGATCTAGTGCACCTAGCGTACAAGGGCAGGGCCGCATGGCTCTGGGCTTTGAACACAGGTTACGACTATGTGTTCAACTGCGCCCAAGATACCTACGTAGATGTTGAACGGTTGATGCACAGCGACTTTAAGGAACATGATTTTATTGGCATGACTTACGACTCAAACAGATGCCCTCAGGGCGGTGCAGGTTATTGGCTTTCTAGGAGGTGCCTGGAGATTCTTTCCACAGCACACGTTGACTTTTGGGCAGATGACGGTTGGGCAGGGTTCACGTTGCCGAAGCACGGCATACTTCTACACAATGATTTACGTTATGGGCAGTACCCAACTGACGTACCTACTAAGAAGAATGACATTATCACTACGCATATGGGACAGCACCCTTACAAAGTCATGCGCAGCATACATGATGGTACTTGGACTGGGCCTGATCTTAGCGGAAAGTTGTACGTAGAGTGGTACGAGCAGGAGCGACTCAGTGGATAAAAAGAATGATGTTATACTGGGTGTACTTGGTACGCAGTGGGAACGCACTCGCGCTGGCGGGGTCAACGCCTACCTTGAGAGCATCAATAGGAGTGGCTATGCAGGGCGCAAGGTTCTAATTTGCTGGGATATTCATCCACAGACTCGCGTGGACTTGCTTAGGTACGGCTTTGAACTCGTAGACATTCCTAGTCCTCCTGAGCCATTTTTCGTAGCACGTATGCGAGTAGTTTATGAGTATCTTAGGGATCACCACACGGAGTTTCGTTGGGTGCATTGGTTCGATGTGAAGGACTTGATACTTCAGTCCGATCCTTCCGACTGGATAGACCAGAACGCAGGTAACTACAGCATCATAGCGTCTTCTGAGCCAGTCCCGATCTGTACTGAGGAAACGAACTGGTTGTGGGCTCGGTCAATACTTGGGGATGCCAAGGCTAGCGAGATTGCGCACGGCTTGGTTATAAACGGAGGCACGTTCTCAGGAAAGTCTGAGGGTATGCTGGAACTTTTTCATCAAACACATTTAATATGCAAAGATTATACGGGAGGTTTTCCTCCCTGCCAGATAGCATTGAACTACACTATGCACACGGCGCTCAAGGAAGATGTGTACATTCCTCTTTGGTCGGAAGGTTACGCCGTGTGTGGGCACCCTATTTGGTCTCCTTGGCGTACGCCATGCTGGCCACACATGAGAGACCCGCATCCAGTGCTAGACCTTGAGCAGTGCATAATCCACGCAGGCACTGCGCCCAACTCCGAGAACCGCATGATTCGGTTCAATGATAACTGGGGCAGAGATGCCAGTATCAAGATTGAGAAACCAAGCCATCCTCTATGGGGTATAGAGTGCCCAGACAAACCAGAAGGTAAAGCATTCAGTATTTTCCATGGGTATGATCGTTCATGGACCCTGAAGAGAATGTTCGAATTTAAGTATAGAGAACATGCTGACTTCAATCTGGATGACTTTAACAAGTGGAACGAGGCACTGGTGGCACTGCAACCAGCAGTACAACGAGGATTGCGAAGCATTAAGCGGGAGAAACTCGTAGGAGTTGCTCTGCCACAAACAGCAGGAAGAAACTTCAAGAGGTACTGACATGGAAAAAGTGCTCGTAGCAGTTGTCAGTTGTCATACCAGAGAAGCCTATACCAATCTCATTAGAGAAACGTGGTTGCCTACTGTGCCAAAGGAAGTAGATGTAATTTTCTTTCGTGGTAGGGGAGCAACGCGTGATCCTAAAGCGGACGAAATTTGGCTTGATTGTCCTGATGATTATAAATCGCTGCCCGAGAAGGTGAAGTGTATATTCAAGTATGCATATGAGAATGGCGTTCATTTTTGCATGAAATTCGACGATGATTCTGCATTTATTCCAAAAAAATGGTATGAAGGTTTTCATCGTTGCGATTTCACAGGCTGTCTGGAGTCTGGCTGCAAAAGTAACGAAATACAGACGCCACTAGGGTTCGCATACGTTCTAAGCCGACGTTCTATGGAACTAATTATTAATGCGCCTCTACCAGGGCAACCTGGGAGCACGCACCCTGGGGGAAACCACGGTAACGATGAAGCTTGGTGCTCGACTCTGCTGTACATAAATGGAATACTCTTAAAACCAGACCCGCGTTATTTTCTCCATCGTGGGGGCCGACCAAAAACACCAGCGCGTTCTTTACGAGCACCAAAGCGCGATGCCCCGTTTGTCATAGTTCCGCCACGCGATGCGTGGGCTTACTGTGCGTATTTAAATTGGGGTGGGTGGCACACTACTCCTGATGCTGTTAATCTACAAGAAATACGATGGCTGTTTGACACATATTGTAAATAACATCCCAAGCCTTTATCGTAGAGAGGTACGCCAAGTGAGCGCCAAGGAAGAGCAAAGCATAGCACAGAATTTGCAGAACCAACAAGACTCCCACAACGCGGCATTGGAGCACCTAGCGGCCTTGGTACGTGAGCAGCAATACGCCGCGTCATGCTATGATCCCCGCGTGGTAGCGTTCAAAGAGAGACGAAGATTACAAGCAGGGCAGATTAGATGGCACAAGCCCAACAATGCTTTGCCGAAGCAAAGAAAATTCTAAGGAGATACCATGTCACCTACACCATTGACACCGCTGCAACTACAGAAGGCCCAGGCTGAGGCTGAGGGATATCAGAATGGACCATTACCCCCGCTAAATCTGCCTAACCAGTACACACAAGCTGTGCTAGGAAATCCACAATTGCCAGAAACGGGTCCTGTACCAGCATACCCCGGTGTTAGGGATACGCCTAATACACTGTTACGTGTAGATGGTATGAGTGCAGAAGCGGCACAAAATCTGCTCATGCTAGACCAAGATCACGGCTCCGACCCGTTTGCTCAGTATTCATTCTTTAAGAGCGCAGGGCATCAACAGCCTGCTATGGCAGCCATGGCGTATGAACCTTGTGTTACTACAGCCAACCATGTAAACGCTCATTTATTCTACTTGAGCAGCTCGGTTCTCATAAATTTAATCTCTGTGTACGTTGGTGTAGGAGCGGCAGGTGCTACGGCAAACTTTGGAATCTATAACCAAGACGGAAGTTTGCTCATAGATTCTGGGCCGATGGTTGTGACAGGTTCTGGAGTTGTGGTGTTTGCTGCTAACACTGCGATCAACGTGCGAATGGTTCCCGGTTGGTATTACTTTGCGTTCTCCTGCACATCCACTGCAGCTACGTTCTTAGCAATCAATCAGAACAACATCATTGCGTACTACGCATTGAGCGGAGGTACACCAAAGAATATATTGGCAGCTTCTCCTCTAGCAGGTGGCGCATTGCCCTTGACCTTGGGGAATATTTCTACACTAAGCCCATCGGACGTAGTGTATCACCCGATAGTTATTTTCGGAGAAACCCCATAAGGAGATACCATGCCACTACCAATACCTAATCTTTTACAAGGTGAAATGTTTTTCGATTACACAGCGAGTGTTCTGTGGGTTGGAACTAAAGCCAACGGAAATCAGCAAATTCCCTTGTCCACATTGAATGGTGTAGTCTTCCCAGATTCTACAATTCAAACTTCAGCAGCCGCAGCATCAATATTCAAACAGGTTTCAGTAACCTTAACGTCTGCTCAGTTGCTCGCTTTGAGCACTACACCGATCACATTGGTTCCAGCACCTGGGGCAGGATTCTACATCTTCCCTACGTACTTCACGATGCAGTACCACTTCGGCGGCACCGCTTACACGTCGCCAGCAGTTGGTAATGACTGTTACTTCTTGTACGGCAATCCCCCAGAAGTCAACCCGACGAATCTGATCATGCTGTACGACTGGGCGGCAACTGCCAGTGGCATCATCAAGGCAACAGCTTCGTGCACATTCATAGGGATTTGTGGCGAGGGTCTTACCCCATACACAACAGTAAACAATGCACCAGTAATATTTACTGCACCTAATGCGCTTGGTGCTGGCAACGGAACCCTCACTATCACGTTGAATTACTCGATACTTCCACTACCATAAGGAGAACAAATGCCCTTACCAATACCCGCACTCATTCAAGGCGAGATGTTCTTCGACTATACTACAAATCAATTATGGGTTGGAACTAAAGCCAACGGAAATCAGCAAATTCCCTTGTCCACATTGAATGGTGTAGTCTTCCCAGATTCTACGATCCAAACTTCAGCCGCTATCACAGGCGTAACGAAGACCGCTTCCGTGGCTGTAGGGGTAATCGCATCGGCCACGCCCAGCGCAATCATCACACTGAATTGGACTACGCCATTTGCTGATAACAACTACTCGGTGACTAACGGAGTAATCGTAGCAGAGACGCCAAGCGATGGAGCCGCTACCGCCATCTGTTGCATCGGTATGATGCAGTACCTCCCTGTTGGAGCAGGCATTAAGTTTGTGGTTTGCAATGCTGACGGTGTATCTCATAACGTCACTGCAAACTTCATAGCAATACACAACTAAACATCCCCAGCCTTATAAACTGGGAGTAGCGAGGGGCGGGTGCTCGTACACTGCCCCAAGCGATAACAAAACACTTAACAGTATCCACCTAGAGTGGGGGAAAGAAGATTTACAATATGAGTTTAATAACATCAGTAGTGTCTCTCTCGGAGTTAACATTTCCAGATTGCACGCAAAAAACGATCAGAGCCTGGGGCCAAGTTACGTTCAGTCCCGGCACTTATGTTTTGGGTGGACTTGTCATGGGGTTGCTTGCCTACGCTGACCAGAGAACTATCGACTTCAACGGTTTCCTGCGCTGCGAAGTATTCGGTGAAGATGTGATTACTAGTAGTGTAGGTGGCTACGTCTACCATTACAGCCCAGTTTCCGATACATTGCAGATCACACTCAATGGAGTTGAACTGCTTCCCGGTGCGGCTATCCCAGCAGCGGTTCTTAATGACACCGTTCTTTTCATGGCAACTTGGAATCGCACCACGGTATTAGGCTAAGGAGAAACCAATGGCATTAACCATAACTGCACAATTGGCATCGGCAGCTAACTTTGCCATCCTTGGGGCTTCCACAGTTACTAACAGCGGCAACACTGTTATCAACGGTGGTAACCTTGGACTTTACGCAGGAACTTCTATTACAGGATTTCCTCCTGGAGTAGTTGTACCGCCTGCTGTAATACACCAGACTGACCAAGTGGCAAACCAAGCACAGCTTGATGCGATGTCTGCATACAACTTCTTTCAGAACTTGCCACCCGGAGTTCTTATCTCCGAACTAGCTGGGCAGACCCTTCTTCCCGGCACCTACACGGCACCAAGTTCTCTTGACCTGTCCGTAGGTGGAGTTCTGACATTGAATGCGCAGGGCAACTCGGCTGCGAAGTTCATCTTCCAAGTGCCGTCTGCTCTTACTATAAACACAGGTGCTACTATTCTACTGCTCAACGGAGCCTTAGCATCTAACGTGATCTTTGTGGCAGGTGCTTCCATTACCATCGGTACATCGGCGGTAGTAGTTGGGGACTTCGTTGCATTGTCCTCTGTTTCATTGGGCACCGGCGCATCGCTGGCTGGACGCGCTATCGGCTTAACTGGTGCAGTGACGTTGCTAGGCAACTCCATTACAGTGCCAGCGGCTGCTCCTTCACCATTCCCTGTTACCTTCTCCTCTGCGGCGGCAGGCATTGGACTGGGCAACTTGTCTGAACTGTGTTTCCCAGATTGTACATCAGGGAAGGTCATTAGGGCTTGGGGATTGGTCACTATCACCCCCGGTGGGTACACGGTGGGTGGTATTCCGTTCGGACTGTTTAATTTCCTTGATGTTCGCACGGTAGATGTAAATGCGTTCCTGAAGTGCGATGTCTACGGAGAAGAAGTTCTCAACACGACCACGGCAGGCATAACGTACCACTACAGTCCGCAGAATGACGCGCTACAGATTTTCTTCCAAGGCGCTGAGTTCTTGTCTCTTCAGACAATCCCAGCGGCTATCTTGGCAGACGTTTTGCTATTCGAGGCATCAGTGGATCGTACGACTGTGAGAGGTTAAGGATAATCTATGTCTACAGCACCGCAAGGAGTTTTTCAAGCGCAGGAGCACGATATTTTCGGCGCACCGTTCGCAGTTGGAACGTACGTCAATGTGCGCTGCAAGGTAATCTCATTCGCCCCCGTACCCAACGGCTTCGGTGGCTCTGGGGATCGCGTAACACTAACCGTGGAGACCCCCGGCAATGTTGGGGAAGTCGCTGGCGTAACCTTTGTAGTCAGCCCGGTTCAATGTCGCAAGGCAGGGTCCACGGACCAAGCATAACGAATCTGCATCTACGCTGCCCGTAGAAAGCGCGGTGGAATTCCGCGCACACATTTAGGAGGATATCTTGGGACATAATCTGGAACAGCTTGGAACTGCGAGTCTTGACACCCTAGCTGGGCTCATTACGTTCGCCAATGCTCAAGATTTACCTGAGGGAGCTTCACCAAGAAACTGGGATGTGGACTTCGTAGTAGGCTCAGTGTTCACCCGTCCCGGTTTGCAGAGCGTGTACGTCTACGCAAACTCTCTGCTGATCACCGATCTCATTGTGTACAACGGTATCGGCACCTTTACCTACGTGGGCAAAGACCCTGTAGTGAATGAGACCTTTACGCTTAGCAATTTCTCAGGGACCACAGGGTTCCTGAACGGCTTGGTGATCACAGTTGTAGCCGTGAACACCTTGCTGAAGACCTTTACAGCGGTGATTGGCACAGGCGCATTTGAATCGTACACTGGACTCTCTGGCACCGCTACCAGTAACGTTGGAAACTTCCTAGGACCCAATCCACCTACCGTAGCAGTCTCCGTGGCCACAAGCGGCGGTAATGCTTGGGCAAACCCTGCAGGAGTGCTGGGCGATGTAACCTACGCAAGCGTAGCAACGGGCTCAGGCAACAGCGTAACACAAACTCCGAGTGCAGCAGGTCTCGTCAATGGGATCGTAGGAGACCAAGTTCCGTGGACTAATTCAGAGGACATCATATCTCCCTCAACATACGCAACGGTTTCCTTACCTCAAAATATAGGCGGTAATGCTTCTACCCAAGCGTTAGCCTACGCAACAACCTTCGCTATACCTAGCGATGCGACTGTGACTGGCGTAGAGGTAACGTTCAAGGCATTTTGCTCTGTGTTTGGAATAGGTTCCATCAATGTACAACTGTACAACTCCAACCTGCAAGCAAGTGGACCCGGGGGCAGTATAGGCACAGCCAAAAATGTACCAATTGGAACTTCCGCTGCCCCGTATACCGTAGGTTCGCCCACTTACCAATGGGGAACAACTTTAACCCCCACTAAAGTAAACGGTACCGAGTTCGGAGTAACGGTTCAAGCGAGTACCTTAGTGAGCAATAACACTTTTGTGCACACTGCCAATTTCTCGCTCAATTCCGTAGTAGCCACGGTGTACTACACGCTGGCAGGAACCACACAGCAGTTGAAGACAACTGTGTACAACTTTGCGGTACCAGCCACAGCCGGAATCTCTGGCATTGGCCTGTCATTCAAGGCGTACTCTACAGTCTCGCCCACGGTGCTGTCATTCCAACTACTAAAGAACGGCGTAGCAGTTGGCAACGTAGAGAACCAGACATTGACCTTGGTCCCAACGGTTTACACTGTGGGAGCAGACAACGATCAATTTGGAATCGCATGGTCGTACGCCGACATAAACAACACGCAATGGGGAGTAAGCATAACTGCGGCAGGTAACGGCGAATCCTTCATCAATGACTTAGATGCACTGATATACATCACACCTGCTTTGGTGAACTTCAACTACATCAAATCGTACATACAGGACAACGGGCAGACTTACACCCTTGCGCTGGATGCCTCGGGATTGATGTGGATAGAAAATGTCACCTCAGACCCCGGCGTGTTAACTTTGTCTCTGTCGGGCATCCTACCCGGGTCATTCGCCAAGAGTGTCACGGCTGATGACAATGAGTACATTATGTTCTCCGACTTATCGGTCGGTACGGACAGGCCACGTGTAGTTCACCCCAATACTGTTACAGGGGCACTTGAATATCTGCCACTGTCACAAGTAGGGCCGGGGGCACCCCCCTTAGCGACAGCTTCGCAAGGGGCCGCTGGAACTAACGTTCTGTACGTCCTTACCTACTCCATTACCAGTCTGGTCGCTACATGGACGTATAACCCAGCAACTTTCACAGCTACGGTAGACACCATTTGGGTACCACAGAATATAACTGGAACTGAAGCCACTTACCTAAACGGCAACGGTTTGGTTATAACAGGTACACCTGCACCGGGAACGTTCACCACCGATGTTCCAGCAGGAACTCCAAATGGATCAGGAACAGGACCCGGTATAAATGAAAAGGGAGCACCGACCTTAACCATAGCACAAGGGTACACAGTACACGACATCCTGCAGAGTTCTGCCGATGGGAAGACTGAGTATGGATCAACACCATTTGATGGACAGGAAGCCCTGTTAAGTGCAGGACCATCGTCTACGTCTCCCGGTTCTGTGGTAACATACTGGTATAACCCGGGAGGGCCGCAGGACACTTCCCTACTCGCAGCTATTGCTACAGGTTTGCCAGTTTACGTTTATCTGTCCCCTGACACACCTTTCTTAGGTGGGCAAACAGTGCTAGTCGTACATGCAGATACGTCTGTACCTCCTTACCAAGGTGGAATTGGGAACATACCATATTTCACCGTGGCATGGACCGGAGCACCTGCTGCACAAGCACAGTCTAATCCGCAGGTGCCGGGATTGGCACCCTCACCGGGTGGAACGCCGGGCAACGGAAACGACGGCAATTTCCAAGTTACCATGTCATCGCTTAGCATGTCGGTGGCTGCACCTTTGGCTGTAAACGATGTAATACAGATAAGCGGTGCGACTCCTACTGATTGGAATGGAACGTACACGATACTGCAAGACCTCAATAGCGGTGTCTTGGACATAACGGGAGAGACAGTTACAACGCAAGGACAGGCAACGTACAGTTACAATCCCAGCACGCCACCGTTTACTCCTATGGCGGGCCAGACTGTTAGTGTAACAGGGGCCACAGGAGCACCGTACCTGAATGGGACCTTCGTCGTCGGTTCTGTAGGTAGCGGAACGTTCACTGTTACTATTCCCGCTGCAACTCCTCCAATTGCGGCTACGGAACCTATAGGGGTCCCTGCAGTTGGCACGTTCTTTGGTACGAAGTTTATAATTGACCCCGGCACCAAGGCTGCTGGTGCAGGTACAACTGCTGTTTCTATAAACGGCGATTACACGATGGATTCCGGTACACTGGTTGTAGCAGGAAGTCCATTCACAGGCGTAGGGGCAGGTACCCGACAGGTAGCCTGTTTCTTCATAACCGAGACAGGTTACTACACGGCAGCTTCCCCAACATTTACCTTTGACATATCTGGGAACTCCACATATGTGGCCATAACGCACCTACCCATAGGTCCACCCAACGTCATTGCAAGAGGCATTGCATTTACGGAGGCAGGAGCCAACGGGGTGCCGGGAGCAAACTTCTACTTCATACCAAACGAGGTGACGCAAACCATAAATGGCGCTGTTACAGTTTTGGCTAATTCCACCGTAGTGCATGACAACACCACCTCTGGGGTTAACTTAGTATTCACAGATGCGGTGCTGCTCAATTCTGAAGCGATTGATATACAGGGTAACGACCTGTTCAACCTTATCGAACTGGGAAGTGCAGCATGGGTGGTTCCTTACGCCTCACGCAACTTCTACGGCCTGAGTCTCAACAAGGTGACCGAGTTTAACAATTTGTCATTTGACGGAGGATACCTATCTAACAACACAGCGGGTGCGCCTAGTTACAGCACTAACTTGGTGGGTGGAAGCTATCCTAACCTCCAGCCTTGTGGATGGACAATTGTAAATTCTGCTCAGCAAACCCTGTTGGTAAGCCCTGTAACGGGAGATGGTCTGTACATAAAGAACATTGGTGGGGGACCTCCAAATAATCTTGGTATAATCTACCAGTCGGCTTACCAAGATTATTTAGGTGTACCGATTATAGAGATTAACACCACGTACTCTGTACGTGTTGCGGCATCTATACCCTCAGGTGTAACGACCGGAGAACTGGTCATACAGTTGCTTGACTACAATCCAGTCACAGGGTTCGGTGGGGTGACCGCATACGGATCATGCATATTTCCGTTCTCAAGCATGAGCACCACCATGCAGGTTTTCTCTACAACTATGTTGGAGACACCGTTTCCGCGTGCTGGAAGTTCGTTTATTGGTGTGTCTCCTAATATGGTGCTTAGGGTGTATGCACAAAACATGGGAATTGGCGCAGATGTCTTAATTGACCGCATCGAGGTGTTCCCAACGCAAACGCCCTACTTGAAGGCGCAGGTTCTTGGGTCTTATGACGACGATCCCGAAGCCATTGACTTTTCTGACAATGGGGGAATAGTTGACACGACCACAGAGAACCCACAGGCTTGCTATGGCGGCTTCGTCATGCACGATCTACTGTACCTGCTGAAGCAAAGTAGCTGGTACTCCACGGAACAGAATCCAAATTCTGAGCCGGGAGGTTGGGGTCTCAAGGAAGTCTCCAACAAGGTAGGAGCTTGCGGAATAAATGCCTACGATGTTGGCGAAGAGTGGGCTATGACAGCATGCCGTGCAGGAATCTTCGGATTCAACGGTCAGATACCAGTTAAGTTGACCCTAGAAATCTTTAACCTCTGGGATTGCATAAATTGGAACGCTGCGAACACCATTGTGCTACGCAACGACATAACCAACAAGCGTTTCTACTGCTGGGTGCCGTTACCAACAGGTACCAGTCCTACAGGCGTACCCACCGCAACCGTGCAGTGGCTACCCTACGCTCCATACAACCCTACACCAACATCACCTAACGTTTGTTTGATGTGTAACTATCAAGGTCTAGACACTGCGGCAGAGTTGTTCGCAGGACCGGGCGTACACACTACAATGTTCGGTGCACTGGCAGCAGTGGACATGAAGCGCAAGTGGACAATCTGGCAGATACCCAGTCCGTACGCAGATTTCATTTATCGACCAGACGGAGTAGACAATCCTCTGTTCATCTGCAATGGTATTGATTCCGCCAAGATTTACCAGCTAGAGACGCTTCAACTGTCGGACGATGGCGTAGCGATCAACAGTCTGTACACCACGTACGGATTCGTTAACGCAGTCAAGGCAGCTACGTTGCCAATCTTTGGTATGCACACTAAGCGTTACACTGTATTCCAAGTGACTGCTGAGGGTGCTGGCGAGATGGGCGTTAGGTTCCTTCCCAACGTCATCAATCCTCGTTACCCGTACTCGATTCCTATCGGAATAAGTTTGAACAGTCCTGCAATGGACGACTACTTCCGGTCGATAAACGTCAAGGGCAACCGCATGTTCGTGGAATACTCTACGGATGCAGTAGGCGCGTGGATGAACGTCAGCAAAATGCTACTGACTGGCAAAGCGGACCCGTGGAGTTCGTTAAACCCAACGGGCGGGGGCTCGGCAGGTATCGTAGGCTAATGTGGTATAATAGTATCTCAAGGCTTAGCGGCCTTGGGCTAGAGTTGGGAGAGGCGCGTACCTCTCCCTTCTCGACCTTTACGCGGAGGAAAACTGTGCAAGTTTATTTGATTACAAACAAAACAAATGGAAAGCAGTACATCGGGCAAACGGTCAGACCTTTGAAGAAGAGATGGAATAGCCATACTTATGCGGCTAGAGAAGGGGCAAAGTTTGCTCTGCCTTTAGCCATTTTAAAATATGGTGCATCTTTTTTTACTGTGGAATCTCTCCACGTGTGTGAGTCTCAAGAAGAAATGGATTTTGTGGAATGCTTTTACATTGCCTTGCTAGACACTATGGCTCCAAACGGCTACAACTTAACCCCCGGCGGAGAACACCCGGTGCTTACTGATGAGACAAAGAAAAAGATGAGTTTAGCCAAACAGGGAAGATGTGTAAACCCGGAAACCTGTTTTCAACTAGGACAACATGCAAGCCCAGAGACTGAGATAAAACGGGGACAACACCTGTCGTCTTCCACTGAGTTTGAAAAAGGACTAATACCTTGGAACAAGGGCAAACCTCTTCCTTATAAAGTGTGGAACAAAGGTGTGAAGGGTGTTTCTGAGGAGACAAGGGCTAAAATGCGTAGGGCTAAATTAGGAAAACCAAGAGCACACGGAAGTTGGGAAAACAGACCCACACTACACGGAACCGCTCAGGGGTACAAACGTGGTTGTAGGTGTGAAGTTTGTAGGAAGTACAGACACAATCTACATGTACGCACAGGAAACTAAGGAGACCCATGAATGGCGAGAACGAGCAACTAACAGGCGGCAGAGAATTAGTCTATTTGACCCAAAAAGATACCTTTCTTGGTTCTTTGTTCAGCAGGGTCATAGCCAGCGTTAACCAACTCGCTACCAACACAGGGGTCGCTTCGATTGGAAAGACTACACCACCTCCTAAGATAGATTCTATAACCGTACAGGGTACGCAAGTTGGAAGCGTAATCACCTGTCCCTCGGAAATACTTCACCATGTGCTTGTGCACAATCAATCTATAAGCAAAAACATTCGGTACTTCTCTGAGATAGATACCGATCCAAGTTTCCCGCAACCACATGTACTCGATCACGGCACGTCCCGTAGTAGTTTCTTGACGTTGCCCACGTATGCAACCCCTGCGGCCTTAACCGCAGTACAGCCGACTAACTACTACCTGCGCAGTTATGCACAGTACCCCGGCTCTGATCCATGTGAGCCGACCGTGCTCGGAAACATCGGCGGCACCACAACGATCAACATGACAGGCACCAGCGTAACATCCCTGCTCTCTTCTACAGGTTCAGGCACAGCATCACAGACAGGTGAACAAGGCGGCTTAGGCCTTGGTAAAACAATCTTACGACCAAAGCCACAGGCTAAGCGTCAAGCAAAGAAATTTTAAGGAGACACAATGTTTTTAACAATTCTTAACCTGCTGTTCCAAGGCATCTGCGTAGGTTTTTTTGCAAATCCGATGTTAGGTGCCATGAAGCAAGCAGGTAACCAAGCGGGAACCACGGCTGCTGGGTACGGCTCTGAGGCAACTGGAGAAGAGCAGCAACTAAATCCGTTCCTTCATAACGAGATGGAGGCTACGCATGGACTCACCGCTGGGCAAGTTAACGAAGAACTCACTGCAGGTAACGCAGGTTCAGGCGGTGCTCTCGGTACCATGGGTAGCATGATAAATAGCAACGCTGCACGCACAGGCAATGCTACGGGTGCTGGCAAGACGTTAGATGAGATGGCACGAGACCGTGGTCAAGCTGCTGCTAAGACATCTGAAGGTGTAGCGGCACAGGACGTAGGTTTGGCAAAACAAGAAAATCAGCAAGGCGCGGCTGGGATGCAAGGCCTATACGGAACTAACGTAGGCGCACAGCTAGGCGCAATGAAGCAGCAAAGCTCGGACATCTCGGCAGCAGCCGCTATGGACCCAAGCGCGATGCAAGATATGTCCGGCATAATCAGCGATGCCTCACAGGCGGCGACTGCTGCAGCACCATGGGCAAAGATGGCAAGTGGTGGTTAATCTAAGGAGAGCAAATGGGAAGCACAAGCATTTTGAAGCAAATGGGCACTAAAGCTACCGACTATATGCACGGTCTCAAGGCCCTTACTCCCGATGCGAGTGACATAGCAGGGCTTAGAGAATCGCAGAAAAATGTAGCCAACAACACGCCCACTACGCCACCTCCAGCACCTGCTACACCTGCTACGGTGTACCCTCAGGATAAATTGCACCCCTCGGAGAACTACAAATACGGCAACCAAGGTGGGCAGAAGCGTTTGGACATGGAAGGCAATATAATTCCAGTCCCGGCGTACGATAGCGGCAGGGACGTACGAGTCATCTCTCCCATGATCTATGATGAAGGTGGAGAAGTTGACCCAGCTATTGCGGCAGGTAGAGCTGGTCAAGCGCAAGGTAATTCCATGGTTCAAAGTTTGATGGCTGAGCCAGATGTTCAAGCTCCCGACCAAGCAGCTCTGAATATGCCCAAACCAGTAAAGCCAGCAGCGAAGCTAGCAGCGAAGCCAGCACCTGCTTCTGGCTCTGTAGGTGGCGTGCGTGACCAACAACTGGATGCCCCGCAATGGATGCAGCCAACACATGCTCAGCAAATGAGCCGCATGCCAGAAGTTGCCGCCCCCTCGCAGGACTCCGTGATGACAGGGCAACCTGCCTCAGCATTGCCGCAGATGAATGACGCAGTGCCTGTTATGGACTGCGGTGGCAACGTGGGTATACAGGCGTATGACGATGGTGGGGCCGTGAACGTTAACGACGGCCAGCATCAACTCGCAATTTTGAAGCACGGTGAAAAGGTACTCAACCCTAGAGAGGCTGATGCCTACCGCGCCGGGCAACAAGCTGCAGCCGCACAGGCGGCACCGCCAGCCGAAGGAGCATCACCTGAGGGCGCACAACCGGATGCACAGGCCGCGCCAGTCGAGGGACAGCCAGCCGAAGGTATGCCTCAAGAGAAGCCAGAGGCAGCCACAGCAGACCCGCATATCGCCCAAGCTGCTGCCAAGCACTACGGCCTAGAGGAGCAGCCTGAGGAGCCTGTAGTCAAGGGCACCGCAGCAGAGCGCAAGGCTATAAACGTAGACAAGAAACAGGCCATGGGAACTGGCAACCTCGTGAAGTTGGGCACAGCCCTTCTGAACGAACGCCATCTATCTCCTATGCCAACTGAGCTGAAGGTGTATGACGACGGTGGATATGTAGCCCCTACGCTTACTCCTGAGCAAATTGAACAACAGAAACTTAACGCACGCTTAGCAGACCAAAACGATACACGTGGACCTCAACCAACGGCTAAGACTACGCCTTCGGTGGTTTCTGAGAACACAGTCTCTGCACGTCCGCAGATGACTTCAGGCAACTTGGAGCAAGGTGCAGCACCACCCGATAATTTCAGGTCACAGTTCAATCACGGTAACGGGGGCCTAACAGACCCAGCCGACAAGACAAAACTTGTATCAGGCCGAAGCATGGAGGAAGGTGCAACAGCACCATCAGCTTTGAAACCTGCTGGGCTTAAACCTATGGTAGCGCCTGAGCAAGCGGCTACCCCTGCCGTAGGACTACCTTCTATGCAGATGCACGGGGAAACCCCAGCCATGCCTACGTACGGTGGACCGGGCAAAGCTGTGCCACAAGGCCAAGCAATTCCTGCTAAGCAGTTGCCGCAGGATGAGCGTAAGGCAAAGCTCAAGGCATACGACACGCAAATCCAAGCTAACCTTGACCTAGCAACTCCTGAAGGGAAGGAAGCAGCCGACCGCTTGACATTAGCCAAAGCATCTTACGAGAAGAACAACCCTTGGGGAAGCGCAGCAAACCACCCCGGTTTCCTAGGTAAGTTAGGCCACGTGGCTGCTGAGATAGGTAATACCGCAGGAAATATTGTTGCGCCGGGAGTGATGGCAGAAATTCCCGGCACGGAGATGAACAGGGCAGAGCGCAACGCCAATACACGTGCACAGGTCAACGAGGACACGGC
>Ga0302221_10001136_pt1 | contig 17518 bp, 3 predicted proteins | sample II_Palsa_E2_1_FD_193517 | JGI IMG/M metagenome (GOLD analysis project Ga0302221, IMG submission 193517) | Peat permafrost microbial communities from Stordalen Mire near Abisko, Sweden - II_Palsa_E2_1 | ecosystem: Environmental > Terrestrial > Soil > Palsa > Peat permafrost | place: Sweden... | reverse complement strand
AGGAACGAGCGTTGGTTAAATGGTCCCAATTACGACTATTCAAAGCTAAGGAAAGAAGAGGTTATTTACAAAGGATCGGTTTATACAAATACTCGAGTTCTACTACTCCACACCGCCTATGCTAGCCGCGCTAGTGCACGTGACCACGTGACATGGAATGGAATGCTAGAACTATAATATTACCCCCCCCTTTCGAGAAAGCTTGTCCTCGAGCTTTGTATTCTATAATTGTATAATCGATTTTGTAGTTTCCTCCCAATTCGTCCTCGAAGTAGCTACAATTCCTTTCCTTTTGCCGAGTCACATGACGTGGATGCCTCGTTTGTCAGGCCGCCCCTAGAGGGGGAATTCCCTCTCCTAGGGCAGCCTTAACTTTTAGGCTTTAACCCTTCTAAATTATCATCTACCCTAGCTTTAGGAAACTTATCCTTTTATGCGTATTTTAGCTAATATGCTAAGTTCCTTAGGGGGCCCGGTCGATTAGGGTACATATAATAGAATTCTTGCAAAGCAATAAGGCTATTGCTTAATAAAGAAGCAAGATACTAATTAAGATTAGGATCTTAGCCCTTTTAATTTACCCGATATTACAATTTACTACAAAGAAGCTTTATTGCTAGTACCTTTTATACCTTATACTCCTCCTCGCCTTCTTGCACTTTTATTAAATCGTATTCCGGATTAGTCTAGCTAAGTAATAAGTTTTTAAGGTCCTTATATAGCTTTTTAGCATAAAATACCGGGTGCACCTTAATCGATTCCGGCAACTTGAGCTTAAAGGAGTGCCCGATTTGCTTTAAAATCTTATATAAGCTATCTATTTGCTATGCCAATTTATAGCTTAGTCGATCGTTTTTCTAATGCTTTATTATAACTTAAACTTTATCCCTTACTCCAAAATCTATTACGCAATAGTATTTATTTGCTTATATTATATATTATTACTAGGATCGAGTTATATTTCCTTGTGCAATGCTCTAAGATTCGTGTAATCGTTTTACTAAGGCTTTAGCCTCTATATAGTTCAATTTCTCCTTTAGCGTATAAGCTTTAATCGGGGTCTCCTAGTCAAATAATATACGTGGTTTGTATCCTTTTTTAGTTAAAAATAGCAATTAGCTAGTAGTTTTGTGCTATAGGGAAGCTTGCTAGTAATCCACGATCAATATCCATTTATCCTAGTCGTCTTAATAATAGTTGATATAAGGGCGCAATTGTTAATCAAAATACTAGTTTATAATTTTTGTTTAATTATTAGTTTACAAGTAATTTGCGGTCGATAACTTAAGCTTAGTACTAATACGCTTGCAAAACTTGTTTTAAAAGTCTAATATAAACTAAGGGCCTTAATCGGATATAATTATCTCTAAAATGCTAATATGCTATATTACATGTAATAAGAATAATAAAGCTAGTTCGCGAGCTATAACCATGTCTTATATAAGTATTATAATTAGCCGTTTTCTTAGCTTATTTACAAATATAGCTACTATATTATAGCTAGCTTTACTCTTAAGACATTTCTTAAAATCGACTATTATATGCTACTAGGGCCGATCCGGAATAAGCAAAGGGTGCAAGAACCCTAGTTTCTTATCCTTAAAAATATGCAAGCAACGGCAAGTATAGCAATTAGCTCGGTACTAATTGATATCTTTCTTTTAATTTAGCTAATAATATCGTTGCTATAATAAATGATATAGTTTAGTTTATCTTAAATAACTAAAAAGAGGTTAATTGTAAGCTTTATAAATAATTGTAATATATAAAGGCATCTCATTTATAAGTATATTATCCGGCATATATAGCTTTTTATATTGCAATAATAAGCTATCCTTTAATTGCTAAGTCTTTTCTTATTCGAATTCTGCTTTCGTATAAAGCTTTATTAAGTCAAGGGACGTTCGATTAGCAATTAAGATCTTATTAAGTAGCTAAATGCTATTATATAACTAAGAGGTAAAGTTTGCTATAAGTTCTAGTTCTTATTCCGGTGCAATTTCTATAAGGGCTAATTATAAGTCCTTTATAATTATAAAATCGATCTTTGTATAAGGGAGCAAAACTTAAGTCTTATATTCCTTTATAACTTTGCCTTGCTCTTTTATATCCTCGTGCTTCTTGCTTAAAGCATTTACTTGTTTATTTGACTTCTTTGCCTAATATATAAGCTTAAAATAAAACCGAGAGAGATATTTTGCTTAACGGGCTTATCTTGCTAATAACTTCTTTGTTATTATAAAGTATTCGAGTGCCTTATAATTAAAATAAACTAAAAAGGGATTATTTGTTTATATTCCTTCTAATTTAGCTTACTATTGCTCGAATGCTAAGATAATAGCTAGTATCTCTTTATTGTAAATGTTATAATTAAGCTAAGCTAGTTGCATAGTCTTTAAGAAATAAGCTATAAGGTGCTATAACTTGCTTTGCAGGTCTTACTAAAATAATACGCCTGCTATAACTTTATTCGAGGCATCTATCTTTACTATAATAAGTAAATCGGGCTTATAATATCGCAAAATCGGTGCTATAAGTATAGCTAGCTTTAATTAGTTAAATGAAAACTAGTAGCTTGTTATCTATAAGTATATAGTCCCCTTATAAGTGAGTTCGTTTAATAGTTTAGCAATTTGTTTATAATTTGTAATAAACCGCTAATAAAAGTTGCAAAAACCTAAAAAGGACTATATTCCTTTAATTATAGTTAGTTCCTTTTAATTCTTTATTATAATAACCTTTTCCGGGTTTACTTTAATATTATTTATAAAAATTATAAAGCTTAAAAACTTTGTATAAGTAATATTAAATTCCGATTTCTTAATATTAACTTAAAGACTTGCTTAGCAAAGGCATTTAAGTACTTTTCATATATAGCATTTATGTTTTAAGGGATCCTCCGAATAAATAATAATATCATTTAAATAAGTAATATAAAAGTCGTTTAAATAATCGAATAAAATAGTATTTATATACTATTAATACGTTATAAGTTTATTTGTTAAGCCTTCTTATAAAACCTTATACTTATAAGACTTATAACGGGTATAGAAAGTAGTAAGTTCTTTTAAATTAAGGTTTATTTGTATCCGGTAAAATGCTTATTAAATATTTAACTTTATATAAATCTTTGCTTTAGCTAATTGTGCAATAGTCTTATCGATAAGCAATAACAAGTATTAATCTTTACAAGTAAAGTTATTTAACCTCTAAAAATCGACACAAAACTATAAAGAACTATTAGCCTTCTTAACAAATAGTATTAAAGACGTAAAAGGTAATTAGCTAGCTTCGATAAATCCTCGATATAAGTTCTCCTTTAAAAATTGCTTTATTTCTTCGAGTTTTTGCGTAAACTATTAGCGTAAAAGGGAATAGCTTATTTTACTAGTATCCGGATCTTTAAGCTAAATCTTATAATTATATAGCTAATATAATAGTAGTTTATTTGATATTATCTTTAAAAACATATCCGCAAATTCCTTAAGCTCTTTTAGTAATATCCTTTATAGCTATTGCAATTCGGTTTTATAAGGTTATTAATTTATAAGGTCTAGTTCTTTTGCTTTCGATTCTTATCCTTGTTTTTAATCCGCGAGCTTATAGTCTAATTCGTATAAAGATAATAAGAATAGGGTATTTTTAGAGTATTTAAGGTTTATATAAAAGGCTAAGTAATTAATTTCGCAAATGTTAATAGTTCTTTCGAGTTTAAGCTTCTCGATTATAAGTTGCTTTGCAAGTTGCTCGCGCAACTTAAGCTTATTAGTTTAACTTTATAAATTGTTATGCATATCCTTATATTATTATTCTTAATTAGTCCTCTAAGTTATTCGCGCTTCGGGCTTAAGTATAGCTTTAAGTCTTTAGCTATCCTTTGCTATTAGCTTTATATAGCAATTAATATCCTTTTAATATAAAGGGTTTAGCGGTTATAGTAAAAGGTTTTTCTTAATAGTTGCTAATATGCGGTTTTAGCCCTTATCTTTAAAGTAATCTTTTAGCTATATTAATTGCTAGTTCTTGCAATTAATTAAAACTCTTGTTTTTGCGGCCTATTTGCAGCTTAAGATTATATCTTATCCCCTTAGCTATATAACTAGTATAAGGACCTTTATTTGTCTTTTATTTATAAGTAATATCAATTTTATATAATCGGTAATTAATTATGCAATTTTACTATTAAATCCTCGTATATTATATAATATAAAGAGTTATTATATTTTTGTATTAAAGAATCGGGTAGCAAGAGCTACAAATTTAGTATTAATAAAGGCATATCCGTTTGCTTTAATATTAATAAGTGTACATGTCTTTATTCTTAGTCTATTGCTGCTAATTATATATAAAAAGGTAAAAGAATTACCTTTAAGCAATTAACTAAAGTCTACTTTACACAAATCGATATTATATAACCTTAAAGTAAAGACTTCCTTTAAAGGTTATCGTTTTCTAATACTAACGCTTTAAGTTTTAAAACTTCTTTTAACTTCTTAATAGCTTTAATATTTGCATAATAAGGGCATTTATATATCTTATATCCCGATTCCCGGCAAATAAAACACTTGCTAGCATTACTTAATTGCTAATATAAAGGATTTTAGTATATAAGCTTCGGGAGAATATTTTAAAAGGTATTTGTATAAAGGGTAATCGGCAAGGTAGTTATAGTTATAATAATAAGTGCAATTGCAAATATAGGGGTATTTATCTTATTTATATCCGTATAAGGCTTATATACACGTGACTCGCGTTCTTTAATTGCCTTTAAAAATTAGTTATAAATTGTATATTACTTTGCAAATTTATAAAAGGTTAATTTAATATTAAAATGCGAAATAATTGCCTTTTAGAGATTAAAGGATAGCTTATTATTTATTTTATACTTTAGTTTTATAAGTGCAACTTTAGCTTTAAAAGCTAATTGCAAGAACTTAGTATAGAATTTGTAAAATAATTAAGTCGATTTTATAAAAAGCTTCTTAAATTCGTTCTTGGCTATAAATAACTAATTCGAGTTTTTATAAGTAAAGGTTAAGTGCTCGAATAAGTCTTAAATAGTCGTATATAAATTAATAGCATTATCCCTTAAACGCAATAATATATGCTTTATAGCTTTACCTTTAATTAAGCCTTTAATATATGCAAGCTTTATCGATTTAGTAAAGTAATAATTAGCATTTTTACAAAGCTTATTTTTGATTCGGGATAACTAATTAAAGAAACTTATATCTTTGCCATTTATAAAGATAAGGGGATTAAGGAGCTTTATAAAACGCGTAAAAGCTTATTTAGATATTACTAGGGTAATTTGTCGATTTTAGTAGTATACTTTAAAGAGTTCGGTTTAAAGTAAGTTATTTTGTAAGGATAGCTTAGCTAAGTATACTTGTTGCTCTTTAGCTTTTACCTTTGCATTATCCCGCTAATAAAGAGCCTCTAGGATTTGCTTATAAAGTCGTTTAAGGTCTTGTTAAAATGCAAATCGGAGGTATTCGAGGTTAAATTCGGGTTCTTTAAGAATTAAGGAAGGACGGGATAGTTGAGGGTTTATAAGTTTAAGTGTATAAGAACTAGTTATAATGCTAGCTTTTAGTTTGTGATAAGATCGTGCTATTTCTTTCGTTTTGTGCTTATGTAATAGGGCTTTGCTTTAAGTTTATATCTTATATAATTTGTTTAGTTTAGTCGATTTTGTTCAAGTTCGGGACAAAGGCGACGCGTCGTCTTTTTCTATATAATTTAATTTTAAATCCTTTATAAGATTAGAATTGGATTAAGCTTTAAATTATATTACAAGCGCTAAATTTATAGCCTAAGAACGAGCGTTAGTTAAATGGTCTTAATTACAACTATTTAAAGCTAAGGAAAAAAGAGGTTATTTACAAAGGATCGGTTTATACAAATACTCGAGTTCTGCCGCTCCACACCGCCTATGCTAGCCGCGCTAGTGCACGTGACCACGTGACATGGAATGGAATGCCAGAACCGTAACAACTAGTATAAAGAAAACTTAAAAGTTTTTAGTATTAAGAAAGAGGAGGCTAACTTGCAACTTTCACTTTAGCTAAAGAAATAAAAGGTAATTATTATACTTAAATTACTATTTTAAGCTTTATAAAAGCAAGAAATCGAAGCTTTAATTGCAAGAGATGTCTTTAAGTTTATTTTGTATAATTTTAAGGCTTATATAAGCAAAGTTTTTAATTTTAAACTAATAAATAAAGTTAAAAGCAAGTTAATTAACTTATTATATAAGAAATTACAATTAATAATTTAAGTATATAACAATAAAAGGAAGGAAGTAATTTTGATACAATTACTTACAATTTAGCAAGCAAGCTAAAGGCTAATTATAGCACTTGTACTATTACTTACAAAAATAGATATTAACTTGTTTCTTTAAGATATTATATAAGCATATATCTGATTTATAATATTCTTAAATCGATAAATCTTAGCGCATTTACTTAAAGAACTTAAAGCCTAATTCTTACTTAAAACAATTATAGTTATATAAAAACTATTATATAATATATTAAAAGCTAAAACTTATTAGTAAGCTATATATTACAAATATTACTAAGAAAAGCTATATATAATAACCTTATTATATAATCCTTGCTTTTTAGTAATAATAGCAAATGCCTTTAAATTAGTTAAAATACAAACAAATAACACTTTAATTTTAGAGGATAGCAAATTTAAGGCTTTAAAGCACAAGGAACTTGCAAAAGAAAATATTACTACAAAATTTACAAAGTAGTTATTACTTGATATGCTATTAATCTTTAATAAGTATATTCTTTAGCAAGAATAGGATTCGATTTTATTAGTGCAAAAAGGCTAAAGCAAGAAAATTAAGCTAGTTAATAGAAAATTACTTGCTTAAAACAACTAATATAAGGAGTAATAAGCTTATAGGGCATAGATTGCAACAATTTGCTAATTAGAGGCTATTTTCGACTTGTCAATTGTAGCTTAGCACTAAGAATTAACTAAAAAAGACATAATAATGCTAAATAAACAACTATAATAGCAATTAGATAACTTAAAATAAGGAATTAGATATATAAACTTGGATTTAAAGCATATAAAGCTATTTGTATTTGTTAATAAATTATTTGCAAATAACAAAGATTTAAGCTTTTAAATTAAATATAAAATTATCCTTGCAAATAAAACTACAAGTATAATATTGGACTTATTTAAGCTATAAGGCAACTTAATGCATTATAGTAATACAAAGAGCAAACGGGTTACTAGAAGTGTCCTTGCATTAGAGGTATATAAAATAGTAAGAGATGTTAATATAGCTATTGCTATTAACACTACTATTAAAATAATTACCAATTAATTAGGACTATCTCTAATCCCGATTATTATTTGCACTAATTCTTATTTATTATACAAATGCCTTATTAAGCTTAAAACTACTAAAGAAAAGAGGCTAATAATCGGTATTATAGCTATTTGACAATTGTATAAATAAAGGGAACTTATAGAAATATAATAGATTAATAGCTAAGATAACTTAGTAGATGCTATAATTAAAAGGACTCCGAATAAGGCTTTAAAGAGGTTTATTAACACAAATTAATTAGATATATAGGTTAAAGGATGGGTGAAGAGAGCAGATAGTGCAGTTAGAGGCTTTTAGGCCAAGGCATATGACAAGGTTGACGCTTTAAGTTTAAGACTACTCGGGGAGAGGCAAAATAAGCGAGTTGCCCCTTTAGGGGCAACTTAAGTATTAAGGCTACTTTGGGAGGGGGAATTTCCCCTTTAAGGGCGGCTTGAAAAATAAGGCAACAACAGTTATATGTTATTTCGGGTTTTCTTGTTTTTGATTTATTTGATTTATTTAATTTATTTGATTTATCTGATTTACTTGCTTGCCTTGTAACTTGGTTTACTAGCCTTACCTTGCTTGTTTTATAATTGTTCGGGCACAGTTTACATTTAATTCGAGTGCGTTTTGTATAAGAAGAAAAGGTTGCTAGTGTCGGAACATATATTGCATTTGCTTCTACTCTTGTATAGCTTAATTGCCGGCCCTATTCCTAATCCTACTTTCGGGTTCTAGCAGACCTGCTTTTCGGGCCCTAGTTTAAATCCTTTATACACGCGGGCCTAATGCATTTAATATATCTAACTTATATCTATAAGTGGGTTATGCACAACTCATATAGCTATACTCGGCCTATTCGGGCTATGCATAACTTGTACAAATCGGCACTTGCTTTGCGTATACCATTTTACTTCTTATGCTCCTTATATATATATAGCAGTCCCTATTCAACAAGGGACACACATTATTAAATATATTACTTTTGGGGTACTATTGTGTGTCACACATTCGGATCACCTAGCTATACCAACAAAAAGGAAGTAAAAAAGATTTATAAGGATGTTAATCCCCTTATTCTTATTAAAATAATATTATATAAAGCTTAGCAAGAAAAGAACTTCTTTTAATTTAAAGCTTTAATGCTGATAATAATAAAAATGTTATTAAAACAATTAAATTAAAAAAATATTAAAAAAATGCAATAAACTTTATAAAAACCCTTAATTTTTAATTGCAAAGAAGCTAGCTAGCACTTATAAGCTTATTAATGCGGCAATAAAGATGAATTTTGTTACTTTATAAAATGCTAATATACTTTTATTAATAAACGAGTTTTTAAAGGAATTTGCTAAGTATTAATATACTTTTTAAATTAATTTCTTTTTTTAAACATAATTAACTTACTTTAAATGTTAAAAGTCGGGATATAATAGCTTTTATAACCCTTTTTAGCTTGCTTAAAATGATTACTTTATTGCAAAGAGCTACTAATTTAGTGGCTTAGTTTATATAAATAGTAATAACGATTTTAAAAGACTTGTTTTTAGCTATAGCTATGCTATTTATTAACAATATTAAAGTAAAAGGGCCATATATTAATTATAATAAAGAATTAAAGCTTTTTAAAATTCGTTAATTTGTGTTTAAACATTTACAAAACTTAAATAAACCTTTAAAGCAAATTAAAAGAGCTAAAGCTTTTATTAAGCTTAAATTACAATTTTGCTATAATAGTATAAGTATTATAAGTTTTGTATATAATTTTAAAAGAAGGAGCTTAATAGCTACAAATAGTGTAGCATCGAAAAATTAAGATAATTAATTATAATCGAATTAAATTAAATTAGGACATATTTTAATTTTAATTAAATTATGTCTTGTTTAATAATTAATTATAATTAATTTTTTACACGTGATCCAATAAAACGTGACTTTGAGTAGAATATAAATATAAATTAAATAAGAGTAAAGTATAAATAGATTTATTAAGTACAAATTTAAGGTATGTAGCTTAGCTTTATTAATAAGCTTATTTATTAACTGTTAATGCTTAAATTAAGGTTATTTAGTACGGGGCTAAGCCCATTTTAGTATAGCCTGCTCACTTACCGAGTGCCTAAGGCTCTATCATATTGGTAAGCTTATAATTAATTATAATTAAATTAAATTAAATTAAATTTTAATTATTGAAAAAGAATTTGATTTTAATTTTAATTAGGTGCCGATAATTTAATTTAATTTAATCAAATGCCACACTGGCTACAAAAGTTAATAAAATCTTAAACTAGCATTAATGCAATAATATTATAAAAGCTAAAGTATTCTTAAAAATTTGCGTATATTACAAAATTTAAATCGAAGCATATTGTTACGGTTCTGCGCTGGCACGTGCAGCGCTAACCTTGATCGGGCTAGGGTTGGCGAACCTAGGATATTTAAGCATGCAATGCTTCATGTTTCCTACTTCCTTCCTTAGCTTTGTATAGTCGTAATTGAGACCCTTCTACTTTTGCCTTCCTTTCTAGGCCCTGAAGCTGGCGCTCGTGACACATATATTATAATATCTAAACTAATTTATTAATTTCTTAAAAAAAGAAAGCTTTTTTTAAAACTTATTACTACGCTATTGCTTTATAAGCTATATTACAATTTAGCAAAGCTATAAAGACTTATTATTTTAGCTATAAATGCTAGTTAATTTGGATAAAGAGCAATTTTAAGCTAATATAATAATAAAGGATATAAAAAGGTTGCTTAGTACAAATTTAAAATGTGAAATTAGGCTAAATGAAGCTATAATACCACTAAGAAAAAGGGTAAAAGGGTTTTTAAAGCTTTATAAAAATTACAATTTTGGTTATATAATATTTATCTTATTTTAAAAACAAATGCAAACATGCTTGTTACTTAATTAAATCGGGCAACTATTAACCTTTTTAAAGCTTTAATTACTTGCTAGCTTATATAAATTAAGCTATTTGACTTTAAAGTATATTATATAAAAGGTAAAAAGCATATTGCAGCTAATAGATTATCTTAGCGCCTTTATTACAAAAAAGATTCGAAAAATAATTTAAATAATGATAAATTTATTATATTAAAACTTAATATAATCGGAATTCAACTAGTTATTAAAAGCGCAAAAATAATAAAGCATTATAATATTAAATGTGATATGCGCTTTAATTAGCCGAAGCTTTGCTTAATTAAATATTATAAGTTAAAGCTTAACTTTAAAAGCAAACTTTATTTTTTAAGCTACTTTTAAAAGGGTAAAATTAAAAGTTGCCCTTTTTCAAGTAGCTTTAAAAATTAAGCATTTAAAGAATAGTTTTTCTAAACTATATAACTAATAGCTATAATATTATATATCACTTTATATTAATATTTTAAAATGCAACTAATAGTTTTATATTAATTAATTTATTTAATAAAAGCTATTTAAAGCAATTTTAAGCCATTGCAAGGTATTTAATTGCGCTAGCTAAGCTTAAAAGCATATTTAAAAGCGAATTTCGCAAATTGAAAAAAGAAGCATTAAATTATAGCATATGCGATAAGCAATTGTAAAAAATAAGTGCAAATTGTATTTTTTATATTTAATTTTTAATAATTTAGCTTAAAAAGCAAAAGTTATAAAAGAGTTATATAATAAAACTAGTTATTCCGGCTAGGAAATTACTTTTGCAAAAGTAATAAGTAAATATTATTAAAAAGGTTTTTATAATAATATTTGCAAATATTGCAATTTTTGTAAATTGTGTTAATATAAATATAAGCAACAATAAGGAAAAGCTTTATTTCTTATAAAAGCTACTCTTTTTTATTATATTAATATAAATGTTATAAAGTTGCTTAAATGCAAGAGTTATAATTGTTTAATAATAGCTACAAAAAAAACTTTATTAATAAAAATATTGCTAAGTTTATTTAAATTAATGTGATTTGCTAGTATAATTTATTTAAAAATTTAAAGTTAATAATAGTGCTAAATTTAAAAGTATTATAATTAAAGAGCTTTAAAAGCTAAAAATTTATAAGATTATAATCTTTGCATATAATGCAAAAGCTAATAAAATAATAAAATGTAAATAAAACCGTTATATATAAGCTTATAAGCTTTACTCCTTTTTATATAATTTATAATAAAGAAGTGATGCTTTTAGTAAAAACCTATTACTTTATATAGAAAACTTTTAAATAAGATAAAGTTTATAATTGATCGACTTTATCATAGCTTTATATACAATAACCTTAAATGCGTGATAAAGATATTAAAAAGTTTAAGTTATAAAAAACTTAATAATGTGCGAAAGGTAAAGCTAACTTTAATGCTAAGTATTAAATTTGTAAAAAACTAATTTGAGCTAAAAATCTTGTTGTAATATATGATATTAAAAATATTAATTAAAATAAGTTTAAAAATATTAAGCTTTTGTATTAATAACTAAGATTATATAAAGTTAAAAAGTAAATTAATTAAAAGGAACTTATATATTAAAAGAATTAAACAAAACTTTCTTATATTATATATATATAAGAAACTAATTAAAGCAATTTGTTAAAAGAAATTAGTATTAATATTTTTATAAAGATAAAGTTCCAAAACTTGCTTTTGAAAAAGTCGAATTCTAGACTAATACAAAACTAAAAGAGGAAGCTATTACAAAGTGTTATGCTAAAACAATTTAAAAAATCGAAAAGGACACTAAAATTGTAATATAAATTTCAAAATTCCCGGAATCCGAGAAAAGGAAGTATATCTATTTTAATAATAACTAAAACGAAGCTAAATTAGCAAGTAAAGATAAAGACTAAAAGTAAAAGCTATTATAGATTATAAATATATAATTATTAATACTTTAATTTCGATTTTTACACATTTTAAAGCACAAAAATAACTTAAAAAGGATTATGCCACTTAAAACTAGACTTTACTTAAGCTAAGACTTAGTTAACAATTGTAATTTGCAAATGCAATTGATTAGTAAAAGCTAATTTAAACTGCAAATAGTATAAAAAACTGCTAAAAGCATTAATTATAAAATAATAATAAAATTAAAAGACTAATAATAACAGAAACACCGAATAAAGCCTTTTACTTAACCGAAACCGGAAAGAAGAAGAATAATAATAATAAAATTATAATTGCAACTATTAAAGCTTAAGCAAAGGAACTTGGAAGCTATAAGCAAAAGTCGGAAAAGGTAAAAAAAACTTTTGCAATTAAGTAAAATAAGTCCTTAGTAATATTATTATAGCTCGAGTTATTAAAATTTTAATAATAACTATAAAAGGAAGTGTTTTTAAAAGAAGAGAAGTAATTATAAAGATTGTTTTTTTTAAGGGAAAACCCGGCATTTCTTTTTTATTTTAGCTTTTAGTTGCTTTTTTACTTTTGCTTTTAGTTATTAAAATGTTTTTTACTTGTTTCCCTTTATTATATATAAAGTTTCTTTTATTATACAAAAAGTTTTTATTGCTTTTAACTTATGCTTGCATTTCTTTTAGCAAAAACTTTTACTTGCTTGGGACAAGCAATAAATATAAAAGGGACAAGGCTAACTTGTACTTGCTTTTTGCATTCTTTTTACTTTTAAAACCTTTAATTTATTCTTTAATTTAATCGAGTTTTTAAAGCTATATATATTCGACTTAAACCCTTTATTTTTTAGTATTATAATTGCTTTTTCTCTTTAAGCAAACATATTATAAAAGACTTTTTTCTATGCAATATTAACTTACTTTTACTTTTATATAATAAAGGACTTGCACTTTAAAAAAGAGACCTTCTTTTTAAATTTTTATTTAAATTCATATATTTAAAACATTATAGCATTCGGAATTTTGCATTTAATTAAAAGCTAGTCGCTTTTCGGAAATTTACCCTTTATTAAAAGTTTATATAAGCTTACACTTATATATTACACCTTTATAACTTATATACTTTTTTATATATATAAAAACACTTAAATCGATTGCAAAATGCAAGAAAACAATGCCGAAATATCAAATAAAAAGTTTACTTTTGCCAAATAAGCTAAAGAAGAAAAGCTTTTAGTTGCTTGCTATAAATTTGTATATTATAAACTAAGAAGGTTACAAATTGCTAATATTAAGGTCATAAGCTTAGCTTAAGCTTTAAATGTTATTAAAAACTTTTTAAATAAAGAGAAAGCTATTACAATTATAACATCTAATGCTAAATTGCTATAAGCTAAAAGAAAAGTAAAAGATGTGATTTTAAGCTAAGGAGATATAATTTAAGATAAAAAAGCTTTTAAATTAAAAAAAGACACTTTGATAGCATATAATATTTAAAATAAAGCTTTTTTAAAAGTTATAAAAGATGTAAAAAAAAAGCTAAAGCTATCTTTTGCAAAGCTTTAATTAAACTTATTAAAACTTTAAAAAAGAAAAGCTTATAAGCTTAAGCGTTTAGCTAGCATATTTAGCAAAAATATTTTTAATATAGCAAAAACGTGTATAGCTAGGCAAATAAGTTATTTAAATCAAAAATTGCTTTATAAAAAGCTATTAAGTTAATTAATATAATAACTTTAAAGCGTGCCCCAAAAGCTTTAATTTACGCTCAATTAGCATTTACTACTAGCAATATTAAAGTTACGCTAAAATATATAAAAGCTTTAACAAAGAATTAATAGCTAAAAATCGAAGAATTGCAAGCTTTTAAGCTTAGCTAGCTAAGTTTTACTTTTAGAAAATCGGGAATTTTAATTGAAGGGACTTATATCAACAAATCATTTCTTGCTTTTATAAATAAACTTGCAAATTAAAAAGCAATTATTATTAATGCCCCGAAAGCCTTTACGCCCGAGCAAGCTAAATACGCTACAAAATAAGCTGCAAAACAAGAGCTAATTGTCGATTTAATAGCTAAACAATTTATTAAAGAATAATAAAAGCTAAAGTATAATAAAGTAATAAAGTTTATAAGTATTTTTAATAAAGATGTAAAACCCGGTATAAATAAAAATAAAGTTAATTTTAATTAATTTTTATATAATAAACCTAATGTTATTATTAATCTCTTAAACTTTAAAACAATTATAACCCTAATATTAAAGCTAGCAAATAATATAAGAACTAGTAGTGCTAAAGACCCCTTAATAGCTAATACTTTTGCACTTATATAAATTAAAGCTTTAAAACTTTTATAAGCTAAAAAAACGGCTATAAAGCATAAAATATATTCCGATTTTAATTCTAATAATAAAGACTTGTCCCCCTTTAGCAAAAAGGCTAAAACCAAGAGCTAAGGCAAGAAGAGAGCTACTTTTAAAAGAAAGAAACTTAAATTTAATAAATTAATTAAAATTAAAAAAAGCTTTTACAATATAAGTAATTTATAAAAAGGAGACATAACTTTATAAAATACTTTAAATTTTATAAGCTAATTATTTATTTTAAAAGAGATTGCAATTAAATAATATTATAAGCTTAAATATTATAAGACCCTTTATTTAAAGCACTTTAAAGCCCTTATAAAGCTCTTTTCTATTCGATTTATAAAGGATGCCAATGCTATTATAAATAAGCTAGCGGCTATTTATAAGCTTATTAAGCTTAAAACTAGCTTTTAACTTAGTTAAATTTATTTAAAAACATGTTACTTCTTTTCAAATATAGCTAAAATCACTTATTATATTAATTAACACCTTGTTAAAAGTCGATTCCGGCTTCAAAAATAAATAATAAGCCTTATATTTGCTTAAGCTATTAATATGTCTAATACTAGTATATAAGTAGTAAAATAGCACTTTATATAAATAAAGAAAAGGGAAATTTTAAACTTGTTAATTGACAAAATCGAGATATTGCAAGTTTATTGTCGGTCCACCCGTAATGCGAGGCACAGCACGTAATATCGTGATATGCTTGTTGCGTAGGTAGGTGGTTGATTGATTAAGGAAGTGTATCAACACCATGGTGTCGATATACTTCCTCGGCTACCTATTTTGGACTAGCGCTGTCACGTGACATAAGGTCACGTGACCTAAAACTAGTGAATGCAAATATACCAACATTTATATTTGTTATAATATTAAAAGATTAAATAATGTTATACTAAATAGATATTTTCTTTTAATTATATAGCTACTTTAAGCAAATCCTTTAATATAGCTCTAATTTTATCGAATATTACTTAATAACTTTATATTTTTAATTGCTTACCTTTAACTTATCTAGTATTATAATAAACTTTTTACCGATTTTTAATTTTATAAAAGAGATACCGGAAAACTTAAAGCTATTACTTCTTTTTGCTTTAAAACCCCCCTTTTTAATAATAATAAAGAAGTAAGTTATATAGCTTTTAAAAAACTTGCCACTTTTAATATATTTGCTATATAAGCTTTTAAAGACTTAAATTATATTAATTTATTAGTAATTAATAATAAAATTATAGCTTTATAAAAGTTTATAAAGAAAAAGAGTAATTAAGTTATTATAATAACTTTTAAAGTATGCTAAGTCCTTCCATCGTGTAATAGGCCTATACTAGGTTAGTATAGGGATTAGTATAACTATACTCGGACATGCCAGACGCCATATAGAAGTACCAATAGTCCAGACTCCCGGCGACTCCGATTACTTGCTTCGTCTCGGAAGCCCCGAAAACCAGGCTTACGGAGAGTCCGAAGACTTGGTTTACCTAGTCTAGGCGAGCTCTAGGAAGGAAGATAAATATGGGCGGGAAGCCTCCTTCGAAGGGCAAGCTTGAATTTCCTTAAAAATACACCTTAGGGACTTTAGTATAGCAATATACTTGTGCTCTCGTACAAGCTTACTTTGATCCATCAGCAGGTCCCTTGTTCTATTATATTGTGATCCCTCCTGCTGCCCTCGGGCACCCTTTGCCTATTACGCATCGGGTGTAACCTGTCACAGCCGCCGTCACAATTAGGAAGTCTATAGGGTAATAATTGACTGAGTTATGGGAGTTCAAAAGTCAGAGAGGCCCCAGCAGAGCATTTGTGATCACGTGCTGGAACCGATTGTACAGGGGCTATCAAAAAGTCTGTATACTTTAAAAAGTGATTAGAAATGCTAAACTGAATCCGATTCTTGACCTTCTCATACCCTTTGGTTACGAGATTGTGACACGTCTTACTTGAAGTTCATGGCATTGTTTCTGCTGATACCCAGAGAAATGATCGTCATACACTAGATCCTCGTCCGTCATTCCCTCGACTTCGAGATCCGGAAACTTACGAACTAGGGTTGCAATCATGACATACAATTCAACCAAAGCAAGACTGTAGTAGTGCAGGGTCAGCTTTCAATTTCTCAGTATATCAACAGAAGACGCAAGTTGACTTACTTCATCCCAATACACTGGCGGCTGTCTTTTCCAAATGCTACCATGTACTTATTAAGTCGCTTTGCCTCGGTAGCATCGGTCCAGCGTGTGGGATCGAACTTTTCACAGTTGGGCCAGATTCTTGGGTGTCGATGCATCATCCAGCTAGACATCCCAACCTTATAACCTGCTGGAATAAAGTGGTCTTGGAATACAGCACCACCTTCCGGCACACACCTTGGAAGGCGACCAATAACACCATATGAAAGTCGCAATCCTTCTTTAACAGTACCATTCTTTCCTATGTTAGCTATCTGCCAGAACACGGTCGGATATAAGGAACTTACCAAGTACGGAAGCCTCTCTAAGGACTGAAAGTCCATTTTCTCGGGGTTATCTGGGAAGTTCCCTAAGATCTCGGCGCGAAGTTGTGAATAAATTTTCTTGTCACGCAACACATGATACGCAGTCACGGTCATCGCATTACCTGTAGTGAAGGCTGCAGCGACCAACATGCTGACCCCATCATCAGTAAGCTGGGATGCGGATGGTGGCTGATAACTCTTTGGCTTCTTGTACTCATCGGTGGTTGGTGGATCTAACAGGGTATGGAAGATCGAAAGTCTTTGGGCAGGAGTTCTACCCATATCAATTTCGTCGATCACTCTGAGTACCATCTTGTTGGTATCCTGCAATCATTTAATATGGTCTTGCTTTCAGCAGTGCGGGGACTCATACATTGAAAAGTTGGTGATATCCTCTCAAGGAGGGATTGACATCGGTGAAAAAGTGTGGGAGACCCATTATTACCGCCCGAAATAAAGGCAAAGCTATCATGATCC
>Ga0302221_10001133_pt1 | contig 17558 bp, 17 predicted proteins | sample II_Palsa_E2_1_FD_193517 | JGI IMG/M metagenome (GOLD analysis project Ga0302221, IMG submission 193517) | Peat permafrost microbial communities from Stordalen Mire near Abisko, Sweden - II_Palsa_E2_1 | ecosystem: Environmental > Terrestrial > Soil > Palsa > Peat permafrost | place: Sweden... | reverse complement strand
GCAGTAGTTATTGGGAAAAAAGCCAGCTATGTTGGTGAGGCTGAAGCGATGGAATATGTAGCGGGGTATGTATTGCATAACGATGTATCGGAACGCGAGTTCCAGATTGAAAGGGGGGGCACCTGGGATAAAGGAAAAGGATGCGATACTTTTGCACCAATCGGGCCTTTCTTTGCCACCAAAGATGAAATTGCCGATCCGCATAACCTGCGTTTATGGCTCAAAGTGAACGGGAAAATTATGCAGGGTGGCACTACCGCCAACTTTATTTTTAATATCCCGCATTTGGTGTTTTATACCAGTCACTTTATGACCTTGTTGCCGGGTGACATTATATCAACAGGTACGCCCGCCGGGGTTGGGCTTGGCATGAAGCCCCCGGTTTATCTTAAGGCGGGGGATGTGGTGGAATTAGGGATAGACGGATTAGGGGAGGCAAGACAGGTGGTTAAGGCGTATAAATGACCATAATTTTAATGCTATCAGTTACCCGCTCACTACATTATTAAAAGCCGTAACATACTTATCAATATACTCATTTTTTGACCTTGATTTATATTGCATAACAAACCTTGGATGTTCTAAAGCGACTATATTTTTGAAAAAGCCTTTTTCAGCATTTAGCTTACGCAGGAATTTTTCATTTTGCCCGTTACCAAAGCAAAAACATGTATCGGTATAAACTCCGATAACCATTTGCTTTTGGATGTTTTCAATAATGAAATTATAAACAGCAGCTGTTAGCTCCCTGCTATCGTAATAGTTATAATTGATCTCTTTGCCATTTTTGCCGATAGCAGTAAAGCCCAAAGGGCAAATAGAATTGATATAAAAGTTTTTATAAAATTGATCTGCTCCCCCAAAAGCCTCAATAACCTCGTAAACAAAAACCGACGATGGCTCATGTGTTTCTTTACCTTCATAATTGATTTCGCACACAGATTTTAATCGTTTTGAATCGGTAAAAGGAATGCCCGTAACACCCCCGCCAAACCTGCCGGGATTGATGCCAAGGATAAGGTGCCGTTTATTATCATCGTCATAAAACTTTTTATAGAACTGCTCCGTTAAAATATTAACCTGCGGGTTTTCTTTAAACGGGTTCATTATATGGATACCGGCCGGAAGGCTCCCTTTAAAATCTACTTGTTTGTTAAATTGGATTACTTTATCTGCAAAGGTCATTTTTGCCTATTCCTCGCTTTCTTTTATATGATAATGCGCTCCCCGCCCTCCTCCGGTTTTAAACAACAGTCCTTCTTTTACCAGCCAGGCAAGATCCTTTTTAAGGGTGTTACGTGAGTATCCGGCCATTGCAGTTTCTAACTGGCCGATTTGTATAGTTTGATTTTTTGTAATGTATGCTATAACCTGTTGTTGCCTGATGTTTAATGTTATCTTTATTTTACTATAAGTATTATATTTTGCTTGCAGGCGTTCGGTCAGTGATATCATACAATCTAAAAAGAATAGAATCCATTGATCAATTCGTTCTTCCTGTTTGTAGCGATTTTTCTGTCCCCCCATCAATGCCCGGTAATATTCTTCTTTCCTTGTTTCAATAATATGTTCAAACGATACATATTGAATAAACTGATAATCTAATTGCATCAGTAAAAGTGTGGTTAGTAACCTCGACATTCTTCCATTGCCATCCTGGTAAGGATGGATGGAAAGGAATTCATATATTACAATGGCAATTAGTATCAAGGGGTGCATGTCGGCCTGGTTCAGTTTATCTTGCGTCCACTTTAAAAGTTTTTGCATCTCATCGGCGGTTAAATGAGGTTCAGTAGTTTTAAAGATGATCCTTTGTGAACCGTCGGGATAGTTTGCTACTACCTTATTAGATAAACTCTTATATTTCCCTTTATGGCTTTGGTCTTTATCGCTATGTTTCAGTAATATTCCATGTAACTGGTGGATATATCTTTCTTCAAAAGCTATATCACGATAGTTGTCTAAAATAACCTGTAAACTTTCGTAATAACCAATTACTTCTTGCTCGTCCCGGGTAATCAGTTTAGCGATCTTAACAGATTTTAATAGCCTTTCAACTTCAGTATCTGTTAGCGTTGCCCCTTCTATCCGCGTCGAAGAACCTATACTTTCAATAGTAGCAATTTTCCTTAATTCTTTCAAATACCTTGACTCTGCATTTTCAAGGGCCTTCCAGTTACCTTTAAATGAGTCTATCAAGCTTAGCCTTTGCATAATCTTCTGATAGAAACCCGGAGAAAATGATAACATCAGATCGATCTTTTCAGATATATCCATTCTTTATCCAATTTTATCCAAAAATAAAATAATTAAACGGATATATCCAATTTTATCCAAAAAAACCAATAGTTTTTTCATGTATTATCAATCTTTAGATATTTTATGGCAGTATCGCTTTCCCGTCAAAAGTTGCAGATTTTAAAAGCTTTTCGGCAACACTTACAGCCGCAGGGGAAAGCGGTGCATAATTAAGATCATTGCAATATTTTTGCCCTTCGTGAATGTTCCACCAAAGCAGTTTAACTATTTTTTGTCCCCTTTGCAGGCTTCTGCCGCCATAATTTTGCTCTTTATATATCAACGCCCAGGTAAAGCCGCTTATAGGGTAACCATCTTGAGCATCGGTATTGCTTAATGAAACTTTTGCATCCGGAGGCATAGTTATATTCCCGGCAGCGCTGGTTGATTCAACTGTTGGCGTAATAAAATTCCCGTTTTTATTCTGAATATCGGCAAAAGGCATTTTATTTTGGATGGCATAAGCAAGTTCAATATATCCAATGGCACCCGGTGTTTGTTTGATCAGCCCTGACACGCCCTCATTACCTTTGCCCCCTATCCCAACCGGCCAATTGATCGCTGAGCCTTTCCCCGGTTTGATATTCCATTCGCTGCTTACTTTTGATAAATAAGTTGTAAAAATGTTGGTTGTTCCGCTCCCATCTGAGCGGTGAGCAATAAAAATAGGGGTGCCAGGTAAAGTTAAGCCAGGATTTATTTTTGCAATTTGGGCATCATCCCATTTGGTGATCTTACCTAAAAATATATCAGCAAGCACGCCAGGCGTTAATTTTAATGTTCTTTTTAGTTCAGGGAGGTTATAGCTGATAACCACAGCGCCAGAACATATTGGGATATGTAATACATCCACCCCTATTTTTTTTGTTTGCTCATCATTCAATGGCGCATCAGAGTCGCCAAAGTCTATTGTTTTATTGGTAAGCTGCAAAATCCCTCCTCCGGACCCTATTGATTGGTAATTTATCCTCATCCCGGTTTCTTTACCGTATTCAGCAAAAAGTTTTGAAAATAGCGGGTAAACAAAAGAACTCCCTGCTCCAAGTAAAGTATTGGAATCAGCGTTTGAACCAAAGGATGACATATTTGTACTATCCTTTATTAATTTATTGGTTTGACCATTACAACCGGCAAACACTGATGCACAAAGAAATATCGCGGCTAACCTCAATTTATTCATAACTAAAAATTTAAATTTCGCTTCAGTTTTAATGTCTTAACATTTAAAATAATGGTTTAGTGTAATCAACATTGTATTTTATTTTTCACGATGTGTATAAATAATTATGCATGCATAGTAAATTTTACGCAGAAAATCACAGGTTTAATCTCGGTTTTTACTTGAAATTTGGAAATTAGCAAATAATAAAATTGTTCTCAAAATGGGAAAAACTTATCAAAATGATAGGCTAAAGGTCTTTTTTAAATAAATATCATGACATAAATAATGCTTTTTTGCTATTTTCAAAGTAATATTTTAACGCTATGAAATAATTTGGCATTGATTTAGCTTTGATATAGCGAATTGCACTAAACCTAAATATTTAAACCCGGAAACTGTATTTTCCGTAATAAATAAAACCAATTAATAGGTGCTTTCGTTATTTGTTAACTTAGTATGTAAATTATGCTTATTGATCTATTAAAAATCGCTTCATTGTTAGCGGTGCTTGTTTTACCCTTATTTTATCCTGTTAAAAAGGATGTCACTGCTATCAGGTTCCCGAAAAATTACAACGATACTTCCGATGCCCACTATGCCATCAATGAGCATGGATTCCTCGAAGAGATCAACCATGACAAATTATCAAGTCATGCCTGATAATTTAAAGGTAAAGCAAAGCCCTGGTAATATAATCAAGGGCTTTTTTATTATACTATACTTTGTTTGCATACTATATCAAACTTATACACCTGGTACTATATCTCAAGCCTGCCTGTTCTGCGTTTTGCATGTTGGTAGCAAAATAACATGTCCAGTTTTTCACTAAAAACTGGACATGTTGCTAAATCGGTACATTTTCTATATCATTTCTTATTTAGCGTTTATTTCACTATTCTTGAATTGTTTTCCGGAATGCGCCAACAACCAGGTAACCTAATTATCAAAAATCAAAAATACCCTTCATTCATTAAGTGAATAAGATTCAAAGAGACTAACAATGAAAATCAAACCAATTATTTTTCTTTGCCTTTTGAGCAGCATTATCTTTAACAATTTATTTGCCCAAACTGAAACAATAGCACAAAAAGTTGATGCTTTACTAAAAAAGATGACGCTTGCCGAAAAGATCGGTCAGCTTAACCAGTATAACGGCGATTGGGTGGCTACCGGGCCGGTAACTACCGATGTTGGTAATAAGCTTGATGCCATTAAACGCGGCGAAGTAGGTTCGGTACTCAACATTGTTGGGGTAGAGCATACGCGGGTGTTCCAGGAAGCAGCAATGCAATCGCGGTTAAAGATACCATTGCTGTTTGGGCAGGATGTGATCCATGGTTATAGTGTAACCTTTCCTATCCCGCTGGCTGAAGCTGCAAGCTGGGATATGGCCGCCATTGAAAAATCTGCCCGCATAGCCGCTACCGAAGCTGCCGCAGGCGGTGTACACTGGACTTTTGCCCCCATGGTTGATATTGCCCGCGACCCGCGGTGGGGCCGGGTAATGGAGGGCGCAGGTGAAGACCCTTATTTAGGCTCATTGATAGCTACCGCGCGCGTCCATGGTTTCCAGGGAAAAGGTTTAGGGAATTTAGACGCTATAATGGCCTGTGCCAAGCATTACACCGCTTATGGCGCCGCTATCGGGGGGCGTGATTATAATAGCGTAGATATGAGCTTACGCACACTGTGGGAAGTTTACCTGCCGCCGTTCAAAGCTGCGCTGGATGCCGGGGTTGGCACTTTTATGAATTCATTTAACGACCTGAACGGTATCCCGGCCACAGCCAACCATTATTTGCAGCACGATATTTTAAAAGACAAATGGGGCTTTAAAGGCTTTGTGGTTAGCGACTGGGGCTCGATAGGGGAAATGATCAACCACGGTTATGTGAAAGATAATTATGAAGCTGCCGAAGTTGCCATAAACGCGGGTAATGATATGGATATGGAAAGCCGAAGTTATATCAAGAACCTGGCTAAACTGGTTGCCGATAAAAAAGTATCGGTTGCTACAATTGATGAAGCGGTAAAGCGCATCCTGACTAAAAAATTTGAATTGGGTTTGTTTGATGATCCTTACCGGTTTAGCGATGCTGATCGTGAAAAACGTGTACTGAATACGCCTGAACATGTAGAAGCGGCAAGGGATGTGGCCCGTAAAAGTATTGTACTGCTAAAAAATGAGCATAATTTATTACCATTATCAAAAGACCTAAATTCTATAGCCATTATTGGCCCTTTGGCTAAGCTGAAAAAAGAAATGAAAGGCTTTTGGGCGCTTGATGTAGGTGATGAAAACCAGATAGTTTCATTTTACGAGGGCATGGAGCAGCAGGCAGGCAAAACCAAACTGCTTTATGCCAAGGGCTGCGATATTACTGATACCAGCCGCGCCGGTTTTGATGAGGCTTATAAAACTGCCATGCAGGCCGACATAGTGGTAATGGCCATGGGCGAGAGATTTGATATGACAGGCGAGGCAAAGAGCCGCTCAAATATCCATTTGCCCGGTGTGCAGGAAGATTTGATAAAGGCTATTATGGCGACAGGCAAACCTGTTGTAGTTTTGCTGATGGCCGGTCGGCCAATGGTTTTTAACTGGACAGCCGACCATGTGCCTGCTATCTTGTACACCTGGTGGCTTGGCAACCAGGCCGGTAATGCCATAACTGATGTACTATACGGCAACTACAACCCGGCGGCAAAATTGCCTATCACTTTCCCGCGTACCGAAGGGCAGATCCCTATCTATTATAACCACTTTAACACCGGGAGACCTGCCCGGAACGACAGCGATGTAAATTATACTTCGGCTTATATCGATCTGCAAAACAGCCCTAAATATGCTTTCGGGCATGGGTTAAGTTATACTACGTTTGGCTATAGTAACCTTAAATTCAGTAAAAAATCCATGCAAAAAAATGAAACAATAACCGTTTCATTCGATCTGCAAAATACGGGCAAATACACCGGTGAAGAAGTGGCGCAGTTTTATCTTCGTCAAATGGTGGCGCAGCCGTTAAGGCCGGTAAAGGAGTTAAAAGGTTTTCAAAAAGTTATGCTGCAGCCCGGCGAAACAAAAACCATCACTTTTACCATCGATAAAGAAAAGCTGGCTTTTTATAACGAACAACTTGAACGCATAACCCAGCCCGGCGAGTTCCGGCTGATGATCGGCAGCGCATCAGATGATATAAGGCTGCAAGACAGTTTCTTTTTAAGTCATTAGGTCATTAGTTATTAGTTATTAGTCATTGGGTCATTAGTATTAAACTATTCGATGACCAATGACGCGAAGCAAATGACCAATGACGTGAAACAAATGACGCGAAGCCAATGACCAATACGATGAACAAATTAATTTGTAAAAACTACGATGAAATGAGCCGGGCTGCCGCTGACCTGGTCATCGAACAGATAAAAAGTAAACCGGGTTCCCTGCTATGTTTTCCATCGGGAGATTCCCCGGCAGGTATGTTTAAGTACCTGGTAGCCGATGCCCATGAGGGGAAAGTTGACTTTAGCAAATGTTATTTTGTAGGGCTGGATGAATGGGTTGGCATGGGAAAAGAAGATGAGGGCAGCTGCACCAACTTTTTGTTTGAACACTTTTTTACGCCTATGGGGATCAAGCCGGATAAGATGCTATTTTTTGACGCCCGCTCTGCTGATCTCGATTCTGCCTGCAAAACTATGGATGATTTTATTAAGCTGCATGGACGTTTGGACATTATGCTGGTGGGTATAGGCATGAACGGCCATATCGGTCTTAATGAACCCGGTACCGCGTTTAATTTGTATGCCCATCATTCACCGTTAGCCCCCGTTACCATCAGCGTAGGCCAAAAATATTTTAAACAGCAAACCACGCTTACCGAAGGCATAACCCTTGGATTGAAACATTTAAAGGAAGCAAAAATCCCCATGCTGATAGCATCCGGCGTTAAAAAGGCTGGGATCATCGCCCAGGCACTGGAGGGAGAGGTAACTGATCAGTTACCGGCCTCTATTTTTCAAACATTGCGTTCGGCCATTGTTATTTTAGATGAGGGCGCTGCATCGGGGTTAAAGGTGTGAAAACCCAAAAAGAACTGTAAATCGGTAATAAACATAAGGATCTCAGATCAGGCATTGTTTCATCGCTACGTCAGCTTATTTCCAACGTCCAGGCATTTAAGGATGATAAATCAATGTCGTTTACTTAAGGGAGATACTTATTTTTATAAATCGTTTTTTACTGCAGATATATAGGTCTTGTAGTGTAGCGCTTCACATGCTACATCGTGCTACATCTTGCTACACGGCTGATTATCAAAAATTTACGACTGGCAAAATTGTGTCACCATTTTTACAGATATTGCGCCGTTTAGGCAATCCCAGCATGCCGGGGGACATTAAGTAAATGACATTGGATGATAAATAACCATTAACTTTGCATCCGTGAGCGAAAAAACCATCCTTAAACTTCAACTGCCTACTGACCCGTTGTGGGTAAAGAATGTTGTGGAAAGCAATATTGAAGAACTCTTAACCGATCATGCTTTTTGCGAACAGAAAGCCGCCAGCAATGCTATAACGCTTATCGTTCAAAATCCAAACCTGTCAGACCTCGTACAGGAAATGGCCATGCTGGTGCAGGAAGAAATGGATCATTTTAAACGGGTACATGACATAATTTTAGTGCGTGGTTATGTATTAGGTCGTGAGCGGAAGGATAATTATGTAAATGAACTGCGTAAATTTATCATTATTGGCGGCGGACGCACAGATCAACTGGTTGACCGTTTGCTATTTTCGGCAATGATAGAAGCCCGGAGCTGTGAACGGTTTAAGGTATTATCTGAAAATATTAATGACGAACAATTATCCGCTTTTTATCATGAACTGATGATCAGCGAAGCAACGCATTACTCCATGTTCATCCGCCTGGCTAAAAAACATTGCGGTAATATTGATGTTGATAAACGCTGGAAACAATATTTGGAGTATGAAGCGCAGGTGGTGAAAAATTATGGGAAGGCGGAAACTATACATGGATAGGGTTTTAGTCCATAGTCGATGGTCCATAGACCATAGTAAAAGGCGATTTTTTATCAGCGAAGAATTTTTTTACCTCATCGTGTGTTAAATAATCACCTGAATCGATTTGGGCTTCAGCTTCATCTAACTCTTTATTGTACTGGTTTATAAATTCAATATCAGCAATTTCATTTTCATCGGTTGACTTATAGTCATAATGCCGGCTCTTGAGAAAGTCTAAGAGGGCCTTTTCCTCTTGTTCATTATATGTAGAAACCTGGATCATCATATCACAAATTTAACTATTAAGATGGTTAATTACTATAGTAGCGCGTTGCGTTGTTAATAGTTGATGGTTCATAGAAAAAATTGCAGATGCCATGAACTATCAACTATGAACCAGAACCCCCACCACATTCCTCAAATAATTATCCATCAAAATCATATCCACTTTATCATTAATAAAACCAATATGCATATCCGGGCGGATGATTATTGATTTTGCCTGGTTTTTCTTTATGTCAAATGCTTTGAAAACATGCTGGTTTTTTGGCGATGGTGGTAGATAGAAAAAGTTCAAAACTGACCCATAGTTTTGGGTGATCCATTTGGCAAGGGTAAAAAGGTCAAGCTCAGATAACTTTCCTAAAACAATAAAAGTAAAGCCAGGCTTGCTGCACCATTCGTGCAGGTCGGTTTCTTCTAGTTTTTTCTCGTCGAATACTTTCAGATAGGGCAACCTGTCGCCTGCTTTAATTTTGGTGGCCTGGCTTATATGCAGGTTTATCGCGCTGTCCCGGTAAGTTATACCGATTTGCGATACGCGTTTAAAAAGCGCTTCTCTTATAGCTTTATTGCCCCATGCAAATTTAAGCAAGCCCGGAAGTACCCATCTTTTGAATAAGCTCACAAGCCAATTTTTGGACATGATAAGTGTAAAAATACGGTCAGTAGTACTTAACAGGTCTTTGGCTACTGGCACTCGCTCGGCGGCATAACTATCTAAAATCGATACATTTAATCGGTTGTTCGCAACCCCGGCCAGTTTCCAGGAAAGGTTATAAGCATCTTGCAGGCCTGTGTTCATTCCCTGTGCGCCGACTGGTGAATGGATATGCGCGGCATCGCCAATCAAAAAGCAGCGTTGTTCCCTGAATTTATCAGCCATGCGGTGGTGCAACCTGTAATCGGTGAACCAATAATTTTGCACCACCTGCAAGTTTAATTTGCAAACATCATTCAAATATGGAAGCACGTCGTCCAGTTTCAAATCTTCTTTTTTATCCAATATATCCGGCAGGTTGCCGATAACACGGTAACGATTTGCTTCGGGCATCGGGAAAAAACCGGCGAGGCCCGCTTTTCCCAAAAATAAGCTGACCGTGTTATCATCTAATTCCGGGTTATTCAATTCAATATCTGCCAGGTAATACAAATGCTGGTAAGTGTCACCGCTAAACGGGATACTTAATTGTTTGCGCACTATGCTGTGGGCGCCATCAGCGCCAATGAGCCAATCGCAGGTAATGTTCCTGGTCTCTTTACCGTTTTGTATTTGTGCTTCGGCTTGTGTTGCGGTTTGTTTTAGGGATAACAAGGTTGTTTCCCAATAAACCGGGCAGCAGTTCACGGTTAAATAATCAAGCAGCAGCCTCTCATTTTTACTTTGCTGGTATAGCTCAATAAATGGGAATTGGGTTTGCCCTTCGCCTACGTTGGCTAATGAGAGGCTTGCTATGCGCTGCCCTTCGCGGCTAAACGACAACCCGGTTGCCTTTTTACCATTTTTAATAATAGGGTCAACCAAGCCCATTTGCCGGTAAATTTCCAATGAGCGGGCTTGTACCCCCAATGCTTTTGACTCATCCGTCGGGCCTTGCTTGCTGTCAATAATAACAGGCTGAACGCCATACCTAAGCAATTGTGCCGCCATCATCAGCCCTGAGGGCCCTGCGCCAACAATCAATACTTTGGTATGTGTTTCAGAGAGGATCATTTATCATCTATGAAAAAGTAAAAAAATGGTAGGGCGCTTATGCAGTTCAGGTACTTTTTTTTGCCATTCGGCGATAGTTTTCGCTTGTACAAACTCTGTTGCCGAAGTAAGGTCGCAGGCAATACAAAGGCGGGTTTTAGGGTGCGCTGTTTTTAATATTTCTTCCAGCAACGGGTTGTTGCGGAAAGGCGTTTCAATAAATATTTGTGTTTGATTATTTTGCTCGGCCACACTTTCTAATTGCCTGATCTTTTTACTGCGTTCAGTTTTATCAATTGGCAGGTAACCATGAAAAGTAAAACTTTGACCATTAAACCCTGAAGCCATCAAGGCTAATAAAATAGAGCTCGGCCCAACCAATGGCACAACTTTTATGCCCATGCGATGTGCTTTCTCAACAATTTCCGCACCGGGGTCGGCAATTCCCGGGCAACCGGCCTCGCTCATTAGGCCAACATCATTGCCGGCCTGCAAGCCCTTAAAAAAATCGGCAGTACTATCACGGTTATGTTTGCTGTAATCGTGTATTGTCAATTCGCTTTGCGGCGTTTTAAGGCCAGCCTCTTTTAAAAATTTTCGCGCCGTTTTTTCATTCTCAACAATATATTCTTTGATGCTGTTTATTGTATCGATCAAATAAGGTGTAAATGATTTAGCCGCTGCTTCGTCAGCAAGCGGTACGGGTATTAAATAAACGGTTCCTAAAGGCATATTGCAAAATTGCTCTTTTTTGTTTAATTTAAGCTGTTGAAAGCAAATTCATAAAAATGAAAGAATTAAGTAAAAACTGGTTTATTGAAGGATCAATTGATTTTGAATATAAAAAGTATATCCTGCTTGATTATTTGCAGGAAATTAACCGCTATTTTGATAAAAGCAAATTGTATCCCAACCTCACCGACCTCATCTTTCATTTCAACAATCTTTTATATTTTAAAAAAAACAAAAGCATGCTGCAGCAGGCTTTCCCGCAGCGTTTAACACTGGCCGATATTGAAGCGGTAAAGCTTACTTACCAAAAAATAGTGGATGACGATAGCTCGATGAAAGAGATAGAAGCAATTATTACTTACGCCCTGCAAAAAATGGATCCGGCAATACAAACGGGTAAGGAAATTTATGATTTTGTGGAGAGCCGCCTGAATATTGACCCGGTCGGTATTGTTCCTTTGATGCCTTATCACGGTTATTTTTCCCTGCGGAATGGCAAGGATAAAACGCATGGGATATACGAATACAAGATCACCATATTTGAAAACAAGGACGATAAATACCGGGGGATCAACATTCTTTTTGTAGATACTTACGAAGAAAGCATCATTAAAACCCCCGAAGCTGTAAAGCTTGACCTGATTGGCCGCAATAAGTACATGCCTAACCCGGCTGTGTATTATGTGCAAAGCGATATTACCTTCCCACTGGAACAAACCCTGTTGCCAGTAGCTAAAAGGAGCCTGGTGAAGTATATTTCGAATGCAGCTTAGTTATTTATTTCGGATCCCGATAGCTATCGGGACGGAATTTCGATTTTTCGCCGTTGTTTGTTTTCATCGGTGCTCAAGAGGGCTATCGCCGTTTCGGAATTAATAATTGACGGTTAGATAAGTTATGCAAAACAGGTTATTTGCAATATTTCTTAATATTATCAAGTGCCAGGGTGCATCCCAATTGAATGGCTTTTTCCCAGTCAGCACAGGCGTTATTTTTATCATTCCGGTGGTAATTCGCTTCACCCCGGCTGTTGTAAGCATCGGCATATTGGGGATTTAACGTTATCGCCTGGTCAAAGTCAAGTATGGCGCCTGAATAATTGTGAAGCATATCTTCCGAAACCGCTTTGAAATAAAAGGCATAAGTGTTCTTAGGGTCTAATGCCGCTACTTTAATAAAATCGTCAATGGCTGAACTAAAATTATGCAAATCCATTTTTGCAACCCCCCTCCACAAATAACCATCGATATACTTCGGGTTTAATTCAATTGTTTTCGTATAATCGCTAATTGCCCCTTTAAAATCCTGCATTTTACTTTTTGTAATACCCCTGGTAAAGCATTCTTCATAAGATCCGGGGGATAATTCAACTGCTTTGTTCAAATCTTTAACGCTGCCACGATAGTCCTGCAATATAGATTTAGTTACTCCCCTGTCATTATAAGCAAGCGTGTAAGCAGGGTTTATGAAAATGGCGCTTGTAAAATCGTCAATCGCACCGCTATAGTCGGCTAAACTGTTTTTTGTTTCACCCCTGTCGCAGTAGGCTTCTGCATATTGCGGGTATAAAGCTATTGCTTTTGTATAATCTGCTATTGCGCCATCATAATCCTCCAGCTGGAATTTTGTTTCCCCCCTGTTTTTTAATGCTTCAACGTACCTCGGGTTCAATAGTATTGCCTGCGTATAATCAGCAATTGCCCCGTTATAATCCTTCAGCAGGGATTTTGCATTAGCCCTGTTAAAATAAGCTTCAATATATTTAGGCTTCAATACAATTGCTTTTGTATAGTCTTCTATAGCGCCCTTAGTATCGCCGAGTCCGCTTTTCGCATTTCCACGGTTATTATAACTTTCCGCAAATTGCGGGTTTAATTCAATTGCGCGGTTAAAATCGGCAATGGCGCCACCAAAATCAGCAAGCTTAAGCTTGATTACTCCATTATTATTAAATGCTGATTCATGATCATCATATTTACTTGTATCCCCATAATTATGGATAGTGTTTCCAATATCCTTATTCTTAACCTGTTTCAGGCCAGTATAAAAATGCTGATCCTGGGTTTGCGCAAAAGCAAACACAGGCAATGACAGGATGATGTAAAAAAACACCTTTTTCATTTTAATTTAAAGGAGGTTTGATGTTAGGCCAATTCCAAAAGTATTCAATAGCGAAATCAATTTTTTGCTAATAATGCGAATCAAGAGTCAGGATATTACCGTCAGGGGATCAGCATAAAAAGAATAAAACAAAACCAATGAGGCGATGGCGGCATAGCATTCTTAAATTTGCTTCTTTTTTAATAGATTTCTTCCCTGTTTACTCTTTTACTGACTCTTGTTTCTTGACCCTTATTTCGCGTTAATAATTTATCAGCAAGTGAGCTGCATATAGGATGCCAAAGACTAAACTGAAGGAATCATTGTAGAAACACATCAGGAAGTGTGGAAGATTTTACTTTGAGGCAATGTTATTGAAGCGGATTGTGTATTTTTTTGAGCCCTTTGTGGCAAAAGTTACCCAACTAATACTGGGCCGATAAAAACAATTAAGGCAAATGTTATTTTATCCTTCCTTATAGCTTGTGTATGCTGTCCAATCTACTTTAATATCAAAACCGGGCGGGTTGCATTCAGGGCAAGGGCATTGGTAATGCTGCGGTGTGTCAGGTTATAAAAGAAACTGTACTTGCCGGGGAGGGCGATAATAAGCTGCGGATTGTGTTTACGGGCAAAATCAAAAATGCCGTTTACCGTATCTTTATCATGCGAATGGTAAACTTTATAATCATAGCCTTCCAGTAATTCAACCAGGCCCGCTGCCGGTTGCTCGTTATTTATAGAGTGTTTTTCTTTCGGATCAACGTTCAATATCATTAAATCGGGATGCAGCCACTTTTTAGGGTCACGGAAGCCCTGTAAAGCGCTGAGGCGTGAAACCACGTCAAAATCACAAGGCACCAATGCCTTTTCTATTTTTTCGTACGTTACACAGCATGGGATAATGTATACCGGTATTGAACTTGTTTTTGCTATCGCGATGAGCTGTTCGCCAATATAACTATCATTTTCATCTGGATTATTATCGCTGCCTATCATCACTACGCTTGGATGCTCATCCGCTATCACCTGATGGATTGCCCTAACCAAAGGCAGCTCACTCACAACTGTTTCTATTTTAATGTTAGGCGTGCATTTTTTCAGCAGTTCTTTACTCAGAATTTTTAAACTTGACGCCACTTTTTGCCGTTCTTCATCAATGTCTTCGGCACTTAATTGAACAAAATCAGGTGATGGTAATATTTCCTCATAAACCGATACATAATAGCTTTTTAAAAGTATGATGCGTTCTACATGGGTGTCACAACTAAAACCTGCGGCATATTTAATAACATTTTCTGTGGTGCCCGAAAAATCAACGGGTATTAATAATGTTTTCATCTTATTTATTATTATAAAAACGGTTACGGCATGGCTATGTTTTAATTTTAATTCAAAATATACGATTTAATGCTTATACCCAACCAAAAAATCTCAGTATCACAACAATTAAAAATACAATTATCCAGAATAACAAAGTAACACTCATTTCCCTGTTAAGGAATGATGAAATTTTTTCCCATGTCTTTTTGTTAAAATCCATTTTCAAAAGCTGTTATGTCATTAATTGTCACATAAACTATCAAGCATTTAACTTTTGTTTTAAAATTTTCTATATTTTCTTCAAATTACTGATCATTTTATTGAGCAGCAATATACTGTTTTTCAAGTCGTTAATACTAACTTCTTCAGAAGCCATTTCATAGACTTCGGCAACCCAGGGGTGCAGCTGTTCTTTAAGGTCATTCCCTTCTTTGGTTAAATAAATCAGTTTGTTGCGCCTGTCATTTTCATCCTCAACCCGCTTTACCATTTTACGTTTTACCAGGTTATCCAATAAATAGGTCATGCTTGATTTATCCCGTAAGGTAAAATCGGCAATTTCCTGCTGGTTGACGCCATCCTTCTTCCAAAGGCAACCCATCACTTCCAGCATCTCGAAGGTGATATTGGTGTCATTCTCCTTAATTTTTACCTGTATAAATTGCCTGGTATAAGTCCTTAATTCAGCCATCGACCGGCCGAGTTCAAGGGCAAATTCAGCTTTTGTTTTATTTTTTGATTGTGTCGTCATTTTAAACAAATTTAAAAAAAATAGTTTTTTTTGCCTCACCCAACCCTCTCCAAAAGGGAGGGATTTAGCTTCGCTCTTCTTTAGAACCCTCTCCTTTGGAGAGGGTTGGGTGAGGCCACCTAATGTGCAGCATCGGCCATGCTTATCTTGTTTTTTGCACTTTTAATAAATATCAATACAACGGGTACAAATACAAGGAACATAATACCCACCCATAAAAAAACATCCATGTAGGATAATAGCGTTGCCTGCCTTGTCACCGCGCCGTCAAGCATGGCGTAGGCCGATTGCCTTGCTGTAATACTGTCGATACCTGTATGCTGCCGTACCCCGGCGGCCATTAATGCAACCCTTTGCTGCACAACCGGGTCATTCACGCTTAAATGGCTGACCAGCGTATTTCTGTGCACCTGTGTTTGCCTTGAAACAAAAGTAGAGATAAGGGCCACGCCAAACGACCCGCCTAATTGCCGCATCATTCCCGAAAAGGCTGCGCCCTGCCCAATTTCCTGTCCGCGGAGTGTTGAAAGGGACATGGTGCTTACAGGGACAGATAATAAACCCAGCCCAAATCCGCGCACAATCAATATCCAGAAAAAATCGCCTGCGCTTGTATAGGGAGTAAGTATGCGATAGGAAAGATAGCTATAAATAAAAAAAACGATCATCCCTATGGCTATCAGGTATTTTTGCGGGATTCCTTTTTGTATGAGGATTGCCACAAAGGGCATCATCACTGCTACAAACAAGGTGCTTGGCAGCATGAGCAGGCCTGCCTGCAGCGCCGTCCAGCCGAGTAAGGATTGTGTATATATTGGGATAATAAAGGTAGAACCGAACAATCCAAACCCCATAATAAATGAGAGCATAACGCCAATGCGCAGATTGCCATTTTTTAATACCCGCAGGTTAACCACCGGGAAACGGTATTCCAGCTGACGCCATATAAACGTTAAAATGCCTAAAACCGCGATAGCAGTTAAGGCTATAATTAACTTGCTGTTGAACCAGTCATCTTCCTGGCCTTTTTCAAGTACGAATTGCAGCGATGCCAACCCGGCGGTCAATAAACTGATCCCCAGCCAATCGACCTCGCTGACCGGGCGTTTTTCTTCATATTTTGGACTCCTGACATATTGTAAAGTAAGCAGCGTGGCAATAATGCCAACAGGTATGTTGATGTAAAAAATAAATGGCCACGAATAATGATCAACAATATAACCGCCTATAGGCGGCCCGAGGGTAGGCCCTACAATAACCCCCAATGTATAAATAGCCTGCGACATTGCCCTTTTTTCAACCGGCCAGCTTTCGGTAATGATGGTTTGCGAAGTTACCAGCAAGGCGCCGCCACCCAGGCCCTGTATAAACCGGAAAACAACCAGCTCCCAGATATTGGTGGCATTGCCGCATAAAAATGAGCAAACAGTAAAAATTATTACAGAAGCCGCAAAATAATTGCGCCGCCCAAATTGCTGCGACAGCCAACTGGTCATGGGCACAATAATTACATTGGCAAGGGAGTAGGCCGTAATTACCCAACTGATCTCGTTAAGCGTAGCGCCCAGGTTGCCGCGCATATCATTGATAGCTACGTTAACAATGGTGGTGTCAATAATTTCAAGCAGGGCGCAAAATACCGCCGTAATGGTAATAATAATAAGCCGGGGGCCATGTTCAACTAAAGACTCTGCTGATTGCATGAAGATTTATAATTTTATAACGTAAAGTTATATACTTGATAGTTATATATCAAACTAATTTTAAAAAAACATTAGATGGGATCGCAGGAGTTTTTAAACATATGTGCGACAAGCGGGAACACTGGTGGCTGCGAAGGCAGTTTGCAGCAGCATAGCAACAAATATAACCAGCTTATTTTTTGGCATCATGCCCCTTCGTTTCGGCAGTAAGCCCAACCACCTGCAAAGTATGTTCTACTAAAAGACTTCCCAATAAAACGCAGGCGCCAGTCATTGGCTTTTGATTTGCGGTAAAATAAACCAATCCAACCGCGCCAAAAGTCTCCACCAAACTTAATGTTATAGTTCCGGGATTTAATAGCGAAGCTTTCATCGTTCCAACCAGGATCACCTTCGCTTCATAGCTATGGATAAGATGAATTAAAACGGCAAAAATTATCGCACCATATATATAACTTAAATGGACAGACATTTGCAGCATCATTACCCAGG
>Ga0302221_10001129_pt1 | contig 17584 bp, 1 predicted proteins | sample II_Palsa_E2_1_FD_193517 | JGI IMG/M metagenome (GOLD analysis project Ga0302221, IMG submission 193517) | Peat permafrost microbial communities from Stordalen Mire near Abisko, Sweden - II_Palsa_E2_1 | ecosystem: Environmental > Terrestrial > Soil > Palsa > Peat permafrost | place: Sweden... | reverse complement strand
CTATTAATTTAAGACTCAAAGGAAGTTTTCGTATTCTTCTTTTAAAACTGATAGAAATCTATTAGTTTAAGACTTAAAAAGGGTTTTCGTATTCTTTTTTTAAGACTAATAGAAATCTATTAATTTAAGACTTAAAAGAGGTTTTTATATTCTTTTCTTAAGACTAATAGAAATCTATTAGTTTAAAACTCAGAAGGGGTTTTCGTATTCTTTTTTAAAACTAATATATTTCTATTAATTTAAGACTTTAAAAGGGTTTTCATATTCTTTCTTAAGACTAATAGATTTCTATTAATCTTTAAGAATATATCTTTAATATAAAGCTGTTATTCTTTAAGATAAAAGAGATGTTTATTATCTTTTATTAAAATAATAACTGATATATTATAGTCAGTTATAATAGTTTAAAGCGATCATTTTTATAACGAGGTTATATTATGTTTTTATAAGAGATGTCTTTCGAAGGTTTTAAAATAAGAGCCGTAATTATATAATGAAAAAGTATTCTGTTTATAAATAATTTAATCACATTCTAATTCTAACGTTAAATAAAATCTATAATAAGTGACTTTACTTCTCGACTATTAAAATGAATATTATTTAAATGTTTTAATTTATTAATAAAAATATTTAAAGTTTTATAAAAGATATATATTTAAATAAAAAAATTCTTTTATATCTCACTCTTCGTCTTATTCTTTAAGTCGTTATATTTCATTTTTAAATAGATTTTAAAAAGAGTTATTAAATTAAACTCTATTATATGATTTATTATAAAGAGTATAATCTTTTAATAATATTCTATTATATAAAGGAATATTGAAACGACGCTATTATAATATATATCCTTTAATATACGTTCTTTAAGAAATATATTTATTTTATTAAATAATAAGATTATATTTTAATGTTTTATAACTTAAAAGATTTTAAAGAATTAACTCTCGAGTTTATTTATATTAATGAGTAAGTCTTTAATAGATATCTAGAAATATTAGAAAAGGTATAGTTTATTAGAGTATAAGAGATGTCTTTATATTAAATATATCAGCTTTTAATAATGTTTTACTATCGCTTTTATTATCATCGTCTTTTTTACTTCGAGTTTACTATTTAAATTATATATTAATTCTTATTAAAAGACGACGATAAAAGTGTTGTATTATAAAAGAATAATAATATTACGCTTATTTCTATTAATAAAGTCATTAAATTCAAGATCTGAATTGAAACTAGTCTCAGTCTTTATTATAATTATTATAGTCTCTTTTTATTCATCGGATAAGATTAAATTATTAAAAGGCATTAAAGACTATTTAATCTCTTTAATATCAATAACTATGAATTCAATTATATATAAATAAATCAGTCTAACTTCTTTTTATTATTAAAAGAAGAAGGATTTTATTCTATATCTTGTTTTTAAAACTGAACTTTAATATTATAAAACAGTAAATAAAAAGATATTCATTTATCGTCTCGACTTATTTTATAATATTGTCTTTAAGTTAATTAAGAAGTGTTTTACTTATTAAGTTAAAAGATATTATAATTAAAGCATCGTTAAAAGATACTTTATTAAATGCTTTATTAAATAATATCTTTTAAAACAGTTTAAAAAAGATTGAAATATCATATTTATAATTTAAATTAATGATGACTATAAGCTTAAAATAGTTTAAATTCATCTTTTAAAAATAAGTAATATTAATTATAATCTGATAATTAATATATATTTTTATTAGCTCTTTTTCACGTATATAAAAGGCATTGTTATTATAATAATAATAATAGAGCTCTTTTAAAGACATGAACTTCCGTTTATATTTAAAAAGGTCGGCTTGAACTTTTATAGTCTTTATATAATATTAAAGTAAGAAAACTATTAAAGTATTAATACGCTTTATCTTAAGGAATTTAATGATCTTTAATTTGATTAAAAATACGCTTAAGTCTTTATTACTGAAATTTAAATAACTATAATTAAGACTTTAATATTTTATATTTATTATAGTTTTCTTTTTCTTATTAAAGTTATATCTGATATATTAAAACTTATATATTTTAGAATAAGTGATATAAACTATAATATTCGGCTTAAAAAGAGTTTAAAATAAGTCGTATATAATGTAATTAATAAGTAATAATGATATTATACTTTAAGTCATATTTATATATACGCTTTTTAAATAGTCTATAAGTAATTTAAGATATAATATTCTCTTTTAATTAAAAAGAGCGATTTAATTTAAACTTTAATATAACTCGAGTTTAAAAAGAGTAATATAAAATAAATTCTATTCGACTTTATTTAAAATGAATAGTTAGTCTTAATATAACGAGAGTATAACTTATAAAAAGCTTGTTTTCATTTAAATTAATCCTTTTAATATCCTTTAAGACATCTCTTAAAATGTCTTATAAAAGCTTTGATTTAATATCGATATAATAAATCATTACTTTAGTCTTTTTATTTAAAGATTTATAATTAATAAAAGAAGATGAAGTAATATTAATATATTAATTAACTCGGCAATAAACTATAAAAACGTATAGATTTAATTTAATTACTTAATCTATTAATTTTAAAGATTTTATTATCGTATATATATAAGTCTTTCTGTTTTAATTAAATGAAAGTGGCTTATTAATTGACTAAGACTTATATATTATTAAAGACGTATAATTTATTAATCGTCTTAAATTCTAACTTCAAAGCTTTAATTATTATATTATTTAATTTATTATCTTTAAAAGCGACGGGTTTAAAGTCCTCGGATTTCTTAATTAAAATTAAGAGTTTTACTTTAATAATCTTTAAAATGAATTAATTAAAATACTTAATAATAAATACTTTAAGCGTAGATAATAAGTTCTTAAATAAAGTTTTAAAAGAAGAGAAGTAATAAAATAAAGTGATAAAAGTTATCTTTATTATAGTTATTATAACAGGCTTAATTGAATTAAAATATTAAAGACTAAAAAGTAAATATATTTGAAAATTTAAAATTAAAGAGTTAAAAGAGTTAAGAGTGAACGAGGAATATATATTCTTTTAACTAGTCATATAATAATTTATAAGTCTTACTCCGAATTTATAAGTCTTATAACAGTCTATAAAAACTGTTATATTATCTTTCTCTTTTAAAGAAGCTTGTTTATAAACTTTAAAAACTGACTATATTATTATTTAAGTTATTATAATCATCCTTTTTATCTTCTTAAGCTTATAATCGTTTCTTTAACTTTTATAACGAGTTTAATAATTTTAAATAATAAAGATAAAAAGCTTTTAACTTATATAAAACATATTTAAAATCCGAAGCAAGATATTATTTAAAGTCTTTATTATAGTTTAATCAGTTTATATAATAAGAAAGTTGATTTCTAGTCTTCTTTACGATTAATAACTCATTAACTTTTTATTTATAGTCGTTTATAACTTATAATTAAAGCTTTAACTTATATATCTGACTTAATAATAAGTTATTCTTATTTTTATAAAGTAGATTTAAAGCGAATATAAAATAGATTTTCATTAAAACAAATAATTATATTTAAAAAGAGTATCTTTTTTTAATTATAATTAGATAAAGTTTAATCATTTAATAATCTAACTTCTTATTAAGACGGCCCGTTTTCTAATTATAAATAAAGACGTAAATTAAGTCATTAACTTCAAAGTTAACTTTTTTATAATGTTTATTTATATCTTATTATTTCTTAACTTAAGCTTTTTATATAAATCTTTTAATTATAAACTAAACATTATATATATAAATTATAAAGGCTTTAACGTTGACAATATTAACTTTCTTATAAATTATTATAAATGTTTATAGACAGTTTTAATCATAAGATATAAAAGAAGTATATTTATAATTAAACTTGAAGAGAAACATCTTTAAGCTTTTATATAATAATATGAGTTAAGTATAGTTTATAAGAAAAATTAATTCGAATTAATTGTCTTAATAATAATTGACGAATAAATATAAATATTAATTAATATATTGATTTATAATTTCTATCTATTTATTAGTTTATAAATAAAAGACTATTAATAATAAAAGCTTAATTTTAAGAATATATATAAACTCCGTTTAAAATTATAATATAAACTATAGTTTATAATTTAAAACTATAATTTATAAAGCGCTATAATAATAATATATATATTAGATATATATTTCAATTATGTCTTTAATTATAATAATTTTAAAGTAAAGAATAGAAACTATTTATTTACTTAATTTATTAACTAATATTTATAATATATTATATTTATACTTGTCTTTAAAAAAAGATTTATAATTTATAAAGATATATTATTAACGAGTTTGATCGCGTAAGTTTATACGATCAAAGCCGTTTACTTATTAACGAGCTTTATAAGGAAATTTCGACTTTTTGAATTTTATTATAACTTCTGAAATTAATATTATATAATATCCTTTGGCTTTTTTTTTATTATTATATTAAAGTATAAGAAATAATAATAAGTAGTTATTTAAGGAATTTGAAGTAAAGTAAATAACTTTGGGTTTTTAAAACTTGAAAAGCAGTCTGATCGTATAAACTTACGCGATTAAGCTCTTAAAGCCGGTTTAAGATTAATAATAAGTATAAGAAGCTTAAAATATAGTCACGGAATATAATAAAACGTTGACAAGCCTTATAAGCGTCAACGTATTAAACAACGTTATTAATAAAGCTCTTTTAATAATATTTATAAGCGATTAAAGTAATAGTTTTATTCTTTCTTAAATAAACTATAAATATTTAAGAATAGGCTTTATATATCAACTTCATTTATAAATTATTTATATCTGATATTATAAGTCTATCTCTTTATAATATAAGTCTATTAAATCGTTTTCAGTCTTATTCTTCTCGTTTAACTGTCTTATAGTCCGTCTTTAAAAGAAGACTATAATAGTTAATAATTAAAAGTTAATTTATTAAATTGAAAAAGAGAGAGATATCGCTTTTTATATTTAATATAAAAAGAATTAGCTTTATAAATATAAGATTGAAGCTTTATAAATAAGACTATAATTTAAATAATATTTTCAGATTAAGTTATTCGGCTATAAATAAAGTCTATAAACAATGATTTCTTTTAACTTTATTTTAAGATATAATCTTATTGTTTTAATATATAAATATATTTATTTTTTCATTTTATTTCTTAAAACGATATATGATTATAAAAAAGAATTTTAATAATACTTTAATTTATTAAGTTTAATATTAATTTAATTATTTGATTATTATAAAGTATTTTAATGCTTTATAATTTATAAACACTTAAATTCTCTTATTTATTTATATAAAGTCAGCTTTTTATTAAAATAAAGATTTAATTATAGTGAGTATTTCTTTATTATAAATCTGATAATTGAGTTTTATAGAGTTTATAGTCTTTAAAAAGTAGTTTATTAAATATTATAACTCTTTTATAATAGTTTATTAAAAAAGAATACTTATTATTACTTTATTTAAAGCGTCTGTTTTAATTATAGTCTTTAGTTTTAAACGATAATAACGAAGTATTAAAATAAAGATAAAGACAATATATAACTTATTAAATGATTCTTAATATAAAGTATTAAAATTAAAAAAGACGTCCTTATTTATAAATTGAATTAATAAACGTGTAATCCGTTTATAATCTTAAATAAAACGCTTATAAAAGTTATAAAAGCTTAATTAAGACTATACACTATATATTATAGTCAAATAATCTCAAAAGTTAATAATAAAAATCTTTTTAAAGTCAATTTTAATGTCTTTAATATTAATAATAAACTTTAAATACTTTATATAAGTGATATAAAACTCAGTCTTTTTAATATCTATTTATAAACTTATTTTATAAAGCTGTAAAAAGACTTTATAAATAAAGATATTATTTAAATATATAATATAAAAATCGTTTAAATAATTAAAGAGGACTATATTTATATATTATTGATATATTATTAGTTTATTAATAAGTCTGAAAAGTAAGACCTTATATTTATATGATTTATAATAAGTTTAAAAAGTTATAAGTTCTTTTAAATTAAAATGTATTTATAAATAATAAAAAGTTTAATAAATATTTAGTTTTATAAAGATCTTAATTTAAGAGATATGAGTTAAAGTCTTATTAATAAGAGATAATAAGTATTAATCCTTCTTTATAAATTAATTCAATTTTTAATAATTTATATAAAACCGTAACGACTTATTAAATTTCTTAATAAAAAAGATTAATAAAACGAAGAGAATTAAACTAAGAATGATAAAGCCTTTATTTAAGTTCTTTAATAAGTATTCTTTAATTATTAATAAGTCTTTTATAGTTTAATAATAAAAAAGGCTATAATTTAAAATATTTTCAAAGATTAATTTAATTTTATAATTTATTTATAAACGAAGAAAAAGTAATTTATTAAAGGCTTATTTTAAAAAGACGTTTATAAATTCTTAATAATAGTTTAAAAGCTTTGATTATATCCTTTTGTCGTCTTTTATATAATTATTTATAAAACTTAAGAGTATAAAGACTATTTTAATAAAGGCTTATTATTTTAAAAGCTCTTTATCGTCTTTTTTACAGCCCTCGAATATTTTATCAATCTTATAAAGACTTATAATAAAGATAATATTGCCTTAATGATATATATTCAGAAAGAAAACAAGTTTATTAATATTTATTATATTAATCAATTTAATCTCTTTTTCTTTTATTATACTTAATATAATAAAAGAATAAATAGATTAAAAGTAAATAAACGTGATAGTCATTGTTTTATAAACGTCTTTATAAACCTCTTTATTAAAAGCAATGTTTTTTTATTTTATATCGGTTTAAGTTATAAGATTGATTTTTAAAGAAAGTAAAGATTATTTAATAAAAAGAAAACTTTATATAAGTGATAAATAAACTGAGAATAAGTCTATAAATTACTTTATAATTTAGTCACAGACTATAAGTTTAATATTCGCTTAAAACAAGAATTTATAATTAAAGATAATATTATAATTTCTTAAAGATATAAGAATAAAAAGAAGATTATAAAACTAATAATTATTGATTTAAAGAGTAAGCTTGATTTAAAAGATGATAAGTTTCTTTAACTATTTATTAAAGCCGTTTATAAGTATAAGTCAATTAAAAGAATAAATTATAATTATATAATATTAAATTAATTAATTTATAAAGACGTTATTAATCAATAAAAAAGTATTCGCTTTTAAGTCAATAAAAGAAGAAGTATTAAAAGTATACTTATTTTTAATTAAAATATAAAAGACATTAAAAGCACTTCTTTTTATTAATCTATTTAAATCAATCTTTATAAAATAATGTATTTTATATTTTAAAAAAGAGACTTTTTTTAAAGCTCGTCTTTTCTTTAATTTTTAAAGTCTTTAATTATAACCTCTTATTTTATTATTCACTTTAATTCGTTAAGATTTATAAAGAGCTTTTATAGATTAATACAAATATTAATATAGTGTTTAAAGCGTTTATAATTATAATAAATGGCTTTAAAATCTATTAAAAGAATAAAAGTCTATATTTAAGAATTAAAGAAATAAACTTTTAAAAAAAGTAAAAGAAAATGAGTTTTTATAATTAAAGAAAAGACGATTATAAATCTATAAAAAGTTATTGTCTGTTTTATAAGAGTTGTAAAGTGTAAAGTTCGTTTATAAATTAGTTTAACAGCTTTGACTTTCATTATTTATTAATTAATCTATTTCCGTTCTTAGTTTATTTTAATAATACGGTTATATAAATTATTAAAAGTAATTAACGTATTTAATATAAAAATTAAAAAAGTTTATAATTCAATTATAAGTTTATTATATAAGTCGAGTCGATGAAAAGACTAAAGGATTTTAACTTCTTTTATTAATAAGAGAAATCGGGTTTTAAAGTCAATAAAAGTTTTTAAAAGACTTATTATAAACTAGCGATATTTTATATCAGTCTTTTAAACTCAATTTGAATTAAAGAAAGCGGCTTTTAAGACTTTAAACATCTCGTTTATAGACTAAAAGAAGTTATTTATAAACCGTGATATATATATAAATAAGTAGCTTTAAACTGTTTTAATTATAATTAAAAACATATAATATATTTAAGTGCATTCTTTATAGTCAATAAATTAAAGTTTAAGAAACTTCTCTTTTAATTAAATAAACTAAGCTTTATAAATAAAGTTGATTCTATTATTAAGAGTTTAAACGTCTTGAGTTTTATAAGTTTATAACTTATAATCGAGATTAATAATTCTTAATTTAATTATTAAAAGAAAGCAAATTAAGTCTAAGTAAAGAACTGAAATAAAAAGCATTATTATAAAAGATATCTTAAACGTATATTAGAAATTAAACGGCTGTTACTTTAATAGAATATATTTAAACATAGCCCGTTCTATTTATAGAATTGAAATCTTATTTATAAGAGATTGAACTATAATAAAAAGTGTTCTTATAATGATATAAAGCTTATTAATTAAGTGGCGAGGTTTAATAGCCTTTTCTTTTCTTCTTCTTTTACTTTTTTATATTAAACGTTTAAAGTTAAATAAAGATATTAATGATTAAAAGGCCGGAGATCTCTTTAAATAAATTATAAAGCTCTTTAATTATTTATCTTAAATTGTTATATTAATAATATTTGATAAAGTGTATTATAATTATATTATTATAAACGAAGAGCTTTAATAATTAATAATATAAAGAGAAGTTGAATCGTTATAAGTTAAAAGCTTCTTTATAAATGAGAACTTCGACTATTATAAACTATAAGTGATTTAAATTATTATCATTATAAGTAATAAAGTCTCTCTTTTATTATAAGAGTAATAATAATATTATTACGAGTATTAAGTCGATATTATATGTTTTATAAATAAGTGAAAAGTGAGTTTTAAATAATATAATAAGTTTAATTAAATTAAAACATTAAAGATTAAAAAGTAAATATTTTTAAGAATTTAAAATTAAAGAGTTAAAAGAGTTAAAAATGAGTGAAGAATATATATCTCTTTAATTAATCACGTAATAACCTGTGAGCCTCGCTTTAGATTTATAAGTCTCGTGACAGTCTATAAGAACTATTATAACTATTATATTTATTATCTTTATAATTTAATCATCGCTTTATATAACGATAAGTAATAAGCGTAGATTATTCAATAGAGTATAAGATATTAATAAAAACAATAAAAGACTATAATAACTTATTTATATTAAAGCCGTTGTCAATATAAAAGAATAATAATTAAATCGATCGTTAATAAAGTTTGATTTATAGTCAATTAGAAATGTATACTTCATTTACTATTTTAAACTCTAGTTTAAAAGCTCGAATTGTCTTAAATAAAGTATTTTTAAATGTATTAAACTTAACGCTTTCAGATATTTTAATTAATTTAAGCGACTTAAATATAACTTATAGTTTATTCTTCGCCTTCTTCTTTTCCTTTATAATCTCCGTCACTTATTAATTTATATTAATTATTATTATATTAAGTGATTATTTATTTATTAATAAAAATAATTAAATTTTAATTAAACTGAATTTCAACTTTAAGACTTTAATAATAAATTTATTTATTAACTGTTTAACTCTTTTAACCTCTTTCTTTTAACTTTTTATAACTTCTTATATTAATATATCTGATTAAACGTCTTTTAAAAGAGCGACGTCGCTTTTTATAAACTTAAAGACGAGATAAAAGAGATTAATTATTATTTTTTAATTAATGAGTCTGAATTCAATCTTTTTATTTATATGATTAAGTTATATAAATACTTCATTAAAGCGTATAATATAATTAATAGTCATAATTAAGACTTAGTCTTCTTATAACGTTATATCATCGATAATATTTAAGAGAGTAAATAAAGACACTTTTCTATCGACAGATTTACTCTTTTATAAAAGAGAGTTAATAATAATTTAATAAAAGTCTTTTATTTCAACGTCTTTAAATCAATTCGAATTAACGACGTCAATATCTTCTAAGAGAATAATATAATAATTTAAAAGCTTAAAGAATAAATATCTTAGTTTATTTTTATTAATATTAAAGAGATTGAAGATATAAATGTTTAAATTAAAATATTTAATAAAAGACTTATTTAAGCTTAATTTATTAGTTTTAAAGAGTTTATATAATAAGTAATTCTTTTAATAAAGAATATTACGATCAGAATATTATTATTAAGATATTAAGTTAAAGAAGTCATTAATATCTTTTAATAACTCTCTTTTCTTATTTTTATTAAGAATAATTATTAAGATACGTCTTATATTTAATACTTTAAACTTTATTTAAATATTATTTTAATATTTATAAAGACAGGTTTTACTTTAAATAAGCTTTATATATTCAATATAATACTTAAAGAATAATTCTTTAAGAATTTATAAAGATCTGTTTAAATAAGAAATAAAGACTTCTTTTTAATTATTGAAATCTTTAATTTAATATTGACGTTAAAATATAAGTTAATAACATTTATATTATATAAAAAAGCGTTTATTTTAAAGCTTATAATATAAAGTCTTTTTATTCATATCTTTATTATTTAAAAGATTATTTTTCAAGTAGTTTAATAAAGAAATTAAGTCAATAATAATAAAGAAAAAGCGAGCGTTTTAAATAAAGCTTTAAGAAAATACTTATAATATAAATATATTATATATATCTTCGCGTTATCGAAGATGAATAATTAAAGCTATTTATTATTAAAATATAAATTCTCTTATTCGAATAAAGAGAGTTCTTATTATAATAAGTTTTAAATAATCTTTATAAATACTTATAAATATGTTTATAATCAAATATAATCAATTTAAAGAAATATAATAAAGGAATATAAACGCTTAAGTCGATAATAAAATGTTCTTAAATAATTATAAATATATAAATAAAGTTTAAGAATAATATAATATTTAAGATTGAGATTTGAATATCTGAGAATAATTAAATTCTCTTATTGTCAATATAAAAGATGATAACTTTTATATATATATTAAATAAAATATATATAAAGTGAAAGGGCTTAAAAAGATATTTAAAGAGTTAAATATTAAGGAATATAAAAAGAAACGACAATAAAAACTTTAAAAGAAATATATATTCTTATATATTTATTAGTTTTTATATCATTGTCTATAATAAAAGTCTATTCTTATACGGTTGATATAAGACAATCGATTAAAGAAGTTGATTTTATTCTCTTTTAGATTTTATAATTCTTTAAAAAGAGAACGTCTTTTTAATAATATACTTTCGATTTTAAGAACTTCATTAAATTAAAGAAATATCGAGACATTAAAGCTTATATATAAGATCTTCACTCTTAAAGCAGTTAATAGCCTATTATTAAGATATAATATAATAACTCTTAGAAAATCATAATATGTTTAAATAAATTAACGGACTATAATATAATATAATGTATTAAAGTATTAAATAAGTCAAAATAACTTTATTGATTCATTATATAATAATATAAAGAAGTAATATAATAAAATAAAATAAGATAAATACTTTAAATCAAAAAAGACATATTTAAATATTAATATATAATAATATGTCAAGAACTTTAGTTTTAAAAAAACGTAGATCGTTGATTAAAATTAGAATTATATTAGAAAAACGTCTTATATTCTGAAAATAAATATATCTATATATTATATTGTCTTTATTAAATATTAAATATCTTATTGTTTTCGTATATATTATTTAAAGAGACGTTTTAATATTAAAAATAAGTGAAATGAAATAGAATAAAATGAAATGAAATATAATATAATGAAAATATAATAAAAATACTATATATTAATCTATTAAAATTAAGTAATATTTATTTAATCGATTTATAAATATTATATTAATATTAGAGTTAAAGTTAATTAAGAGATCAAAGAGGTTTATTTCTTTATAAACCTTACGTTATAATTATATTTATATTTATAAATCTTGAATTATAATATTATTTCTTTTTTAATATAAGATTGAGTTTAATATATAAAAAGAAGTTATAAAATAAAACAATTTATATATACTCTTTTTATCTTTTATTACTTATTATTATTATATTATATTCGCCTTACTTCTTTTCTTATATAAAGACGATTTATTTATTCTTATTAAATTTAATATATCTTTAATCTCTTTTATTAATTATTTTTATTATTCACTCTCTTTAATATTTATGTCTGCTTTATATCTATTTATTATTTATTCTTTATTTATTGTCACGAACTCAATCTATTGGCCCTTTAATAATCACTTTTATTTATAGTATATATAAGTGTAATAAATAATTAAGAGAGTAAAAAGCAGTTTTATTAAAGATTTAAAGTTAGAGAGAAAAGAAGAAATGAGTGCTCAACGTTAAAAAGGGCGGGTTAAGTCTATAAACTTAATATAAGTCAAGTTTGAAGCTATTCCTTTTTACGGATAGCTTATAATAGTCTATAAAGAAACCACGTAATAGATTACTTAACTTATTCTTTTCTTATATTAGGCTTAATAAAGGGTTATACGTGGCCTTAAAGGCAGGCCCGTGACACTATCCTTCTCTTCGAGTAAAGCTCGTTTATAAGCTTTATAAAAACTTGTCCTCGTCGTTATAATATTTTAATTCGTTTATACTCTCTTTTTAGCTTTATAATTAGTCTGTAAAGTAATATAAAAGGCTTAATAAACTTGGATTCTTGTCGTAGAACTCTTTAAGCTTATATAAACAGTTTATGAAGTTCGAAGCGTAATATTAAACTAAGTCTGATTCACTGTTCGTTTATTTCGCTTGATATTATAACTTTCTATAATAGTTATAAGAGGTCAGAATCTCTTTTACGTTTTATTCATCTTAATTATTGACAATTATAAACAGTCTTAGCTTTTATATCTAGTTTAATAAAAGGTCGTCAATAGTTTTATAAAGCTTATTAACCGAAATAATTAAGTGGATTTAATTAAAGATAATAAGTCGATTTGAAAAGCGTTCTTTATTTGCTTTAATATTATATATAGACTAGTTATTTATTAGTCGAGCTTACGGCTAAAGCGGTTTATATTCTAGCTCTTAATAAAGACGTAAACCTTGTCTCTGACTTAAAAGTCTATAAGTCGGCGGTGTTTATTCACTTATCGCCGTTGGCTCTCTTAAGTTTATTGGATTCTATTATAAGCGATCTCTTAAGCGCTATATATCCGTTTAATAAACTCGACTGCCTCGTCTCGTGAAAGTTGTTTATAAACGCTTATGAGTTTATTTATAATAAGTTAAGACTAATTAAAGCTCATATGAAAGACGTAGTTTAACTCGATCTATATTAAAAATAGCGTAATAGAATCTTAAAGAAGCGTGGCTTAAATATAGTTTATAATAAAGATTAATTCTAATTAATTATTTTGATAATAATTTATAAACAAACGAAGGCGTTAGTCGATCTACTGGTTTATATTTTCTGTCTGGCCGTTAATCTAAGCGTGATCGGTTATAAACAGTTTAATCTTTATTTTTAAAACCCGATTGAACTCTTTTTAAAACTCTGAGATAAATTATAAACTGTGATCGGATATTATTATATCTGCCGGTTTATAATAACGTTATATATAATCGAGATAGATTTAGACAGTCTCTTTCGCGTTTATATTCTTATAGTAAAAGATAAAGATCGATCTTTTATTAAAGCGGTAGATAAATATAATAAATATATCTCTTTTAAACTTATTAAATAAGAACTCTTTAAAGTCTATAGATATATATTGTCAAAGACGGTCTAAGATCAAGAGCGGATTAAACAAGCCGGGGGGTTTGTCTCGAAGTGTATAAAAGTGATAATAAGTCTAGTAGTTATTGATAAAGCGATTGATAAACGTATAAAGGTTCGGTTAATAATAGCGTTCACAGACTAATTTCGACGTCTTTAATTAATTAAAGTGAGCTACCGATATTTAATTATATATTTTACTCAATAAGCACATTTTGAAGTCGTCGTCTTTAAAGACTATTAAGCGATCCTCGAAGAGAAGTAGTTTATTACGGAGCGTTTAATTAAAGTTCCCGTTTATAGCCTTTTAACGGAGCGGTTTTAAGTCCGTACTCGTTCGATTAGTTTATAAAAGATCATCGATTAAGTCGTAAAAGCTCTTAATAAGGTTTATAAGCGTAATATCGATCACTGGGTCGAGGTTTAAGTCTATAAGAATCCGCGGGTTTAAGTTTTCGGGCCGTAAAAGCGTTTATATACAAGTCGAGATCTTTATAATTATCTGACTATTTATTTCTTAGTCTTTATAAATAAAAGGGTCAGTCTTATTCTGACTATTAAACTTATATATAATTATAAAATTAAACCGCGAAAGTGTTTCAGCCTATTGTATTTATTTACTCGTCAAAGCTTTAATTATTATAAAGTATTCTAAGGCTTTATAATTTGAAACGATTTGTATTCAAATTAATATATCTTTTAATTCTAGTCTTTAAGCCTTTAAAGCTCGTATAATAATTAATATCTCTTTATCATAGATTAAATAATTGATTTCAATTAAAATCATTATTTTTGAATAATAAGCTATTAAATGTTATTCTTAACTCAGTTAAAGCTGTAATAACACTTTTTTAAAGACTTTATTTAAAGCGTCTGTTTTTATTATTGACTCGTATTGAAGATTAAAATAAACGAGTAATAGTGTATCGATTAAACGGTCTTTTAATTCAGTAAATATAGTTTTATAACTAGCATCTTAAAAGAAAGGATTTTCTTTATAGATTAAAACCGTTAATAGGCGAGCGATCCGTTTATAATTCAAAATAAACTTTTAATAAAAGTTATAAAACTTAAAGAAAGACTATATACTATGAATAGTTATAAATAGCTCTTAATTATAAATAGTCTCCGTTTTCTTTAAGTCGACTTCGATCTCTTTTATACTTATAAAAAAGCTTAAGTACTTTATATAACGGACATTAAACTCAGACTTCTTGATATCAGTTTATAAGTCTGTTTTACAAAGCCGTAAGAGTACTTTATAAACGTATTCTTAGTGATTAAACTCGTTCTTTAAGTAAATAAAGATATCGTTTAAGTAAATTATATAAAAGTCGTTTAAATAATCGAATAAGACATCGTTTATAAATTATTAATACGTTACGAGTTTATTAATTAATTTAAAAGGTATTACTTTATATTTATAAACTTTATAATAAGTCCGAAAAGTAATTAATTCTTTAAACTTTAAGTCGATTCGAATCCGATAGAAAACTTATCGAATATCTAGTTTTATAAAGATCCGAGCTTTATTAAACTTAATTAATCGTCAGCTCGCTTAAGTGGGCTTCTATATCCTTACCAGTCTTAGTCAGTAGAAGCGAGTGCAGATTGCAAGCGAGTGCAGATTAAAGTACCCGATTCTCGCGATCCTTCCCGTTACGCGTCAAAATATCAATAAAACGAGGAAAAGGTACCTGACTTTACATTCTTAAACTAATAAAATAAGCCTCGATCCGCCGAATCTTTCTAAGAAGCATTCGTATTTTCAGAGACTAAAACCGGGCGAGTAATTATAAGATCTTCTTATAAGAGAAGGGACACTAAATGCTATTCTCGACTTAAAGACGCGTCTTTGAGAGGTTAAGAAGTGGCTATAAACCAACCTTAAAGAGAAACAGACCACTGTTTATACGGTTTTTAAACTCTATCCCAAAACACTTAATAGCCACTTTTTATATAAGAGCACTAGTCGAAAGTATAGCGGGTAAAACAAGATCTTATAATCTTATCAAATTATTACGTTATACGCGTTTATCTATTACTTCATTAAGAACTACCTTTAACTTACGTTTCAGCTTCTCTATAATGCTATTTATACGATCAAACGTCAGTCGACTCTCAATCCTCTGCCTTTAAGTATATTATAGTTCTCAAAGTAGTGGAAAGCAAATAGGCTTTATTATATCAAGACTAAACTATTGGCTCGAGTTAAGATCACTGCTTAAGTCGAGAAAGAAGTCAGAGAGTGGTTTAAAGACTATAATAAGACTATATATAAATATAAGATCAAGAAGAGGGATATTATTAACTTTAACGAAGTAGGATTCCGGATTAACTGTCTTAAAAGATAAAAAATCCTCGTGCCAGAGCATATTTAAGAGGTAAACTTAACTTCCCTTATCTGTCATTTTTATACTAACTTCTTTATTATTTAAGTCTATTCTCTCAGCCCCGAAAACCGTCGTTTTATGACTATCATCGAGATGATTAATGCCACTGGAGTTAAACCGATTCCTTTAATGCTTCTTATATAAGGCCTACGGTTAATAGTTGATTAGTTCCGCCTAGAGCTTTTAAGAGGCATATATATTATCCCGACCGAAAAGGGCTTTACGAATGATCGAATTATAATAGAATACTTAAAGCATTATATTAAGTATTCGGATTACGGGCTAGATCAACCGTGGAAGCTTATGTTAATAAATAATCATAAAAGTCATGAAATAAGAGAGTTTATTCGATTGGCCAATGAGAATCATATTCTTCTATACCCGCTATTAACTCACTTTACTCACTGTATACAACCCTTTGACGTCGGTGTTTTTCACCTATATAAATACTAGTACGACGTTGCGATTAAAAACGCCTTAGCTCGACTTAATATCGAATATATGCTCTTATCCTTCCTTCGAGACTTAAAGTAGATCCGGGAATAAACACTTACGAAGTTAATAATTAAAAGCGTATAGAAGAAGTCAGGAATATAGCCTCTTAATTGTGAAAGGTGCTTAAAAAACCTGAAGACCTTCGCTTTATTAAAAGTATAAGAAGAGGATTTGTCTCTTCTTATTATGCCTCGTATATTAAAGAAACCCGGTCACGTCGAATATACTTCATATTAATAAGAAGAGAAAGTTATTGAGCTTTTAAGCAGTGCTTCAAAACCCCGCTTTAAATCTTTTATTCGTAGTACTCGTCAAGTTACTGTCGAATCCTTACTGTAATCATAAGAACTGAATGCCTTATTAATACTACGGAAGGAATAACTCGAATTTAAGACTACGTCCCGGAAATATCATAAGCATCGAGAAGGAGGACTAATTATTGACGAAGCTGACCGACTTAATATTATTATAAAACGCAAATCGGATGCTAAGCAAGCTCATAAACAATAAGGCATAATCGACAAGCTATAGAGAGAGGAGCGGGATATCGAATATCGTAAGGGAGTAGAGTCACGGAAAGCAGAGCGCGTACGGAAGGGACAACTTAAGGAGCTCTTCGTCGAAGGATAAGTGATCGAAGAAGGTGATCCGTTACTTATTCAAGTCCCTGATACCGAAGTAATATAGTGGTCTTAGTAACCTCTTAAGAGACAGGTTTTACGGAAGCGCAAAAGAGGAGTACCCCGCCTTATGATCCCGGCTAATATAACCCTTTATCTCGATAAGGATTAAGAAGTCAGTTTTATCACTGATACTATAGGTGATATAAGTCTTTTAGATAGTATTATATTGTTTCTAGACCCTGGAGAGAGCGGGGAGAGTGATAGTGAGCTCT
>Ga0302221_10001128_pt1 | contig 17606 bp, 3 predicted proteins | sample II_Palsa_E2_1_FD_193517 | JGI IMG/M metagenome (GOLD analysis project Ga0302221, IMG submission 193517) | Peat permafrost microbial communities from Stordalen Mire near Abisko, Sweden - II_Palsa_E2_1 | ecosystem: Environmental > Terrestrial > Soil > Palsa > Peat permafrost | place: Sweden... | reverse complement strand
ATATAAGCTTAGTAAAGCGAACAAATTGGGAAGTGAAGGGTGTCTATCGAGATTTGCTTCGAGTTGTACGATTTGAATCGTGTTGATACAGATTCCATGAAAGTGTAGTTCATTTGCTTTAAACGTTAATTGCCGCCGGAAGAGTGATGATTTAGGACCTGGAACATTGAAAAGAGTGGAGGCGGAGAGGATCACTTTGTGTCCGTTGTATGCGTAATAGACTTTGAAGTCAGGGACCCAAGAGGGCAAGTCCGATGCTGTGGCAACCGGGTGAGTACGGCTGGTTCTCAGGAGGTAAAGGGTCAGAACACTAAAATGCGAAAAATGCGAAAAACTAATTTGCTCAAGTATATCGATTTTTGGTGCAACCACACCAAAAATCGATGTCCTTTTTTGATCTGATTTTCAAAATCTCTGCCAGCTATATGATTTTAAATAAAACAACTCCTAAGACTTGAATTCGCTCAATTCGTTTAAAATAATATCTAGTATCTAGTATCCCTAAAACCCACTCAAACGCCTGGCTTAGGGCCATAAAACAAGCTCCCTTAGCACTTTATATTATTGATCAGTGTGCAGCGAGCGCAGCGAGCGTAGGGAGGGGTCTTCTGCACAAGCAGGAGGCGGCAGGAGGTCGGCGGAGCTGCAGGAGAGGGCAGTCTAGCCTGCATAGGGAGCACTGGGACGTCGGATTGAGGGAGCTCAGGAGCTTCTAGAGGCTCAGGGGGGTCGTCGACGTCGTCGATAACGTAGGAGGAGTCGTTTTCACTAGAGGCTTGTTAGAGGGGGGAGGAGTTGATAAAATAGGCTGTGCAAAAGCTAGGAGAAACAGTGTTGTTGGCTAGCAGAGACAGTGCTAAAGGAAGGTGGATTCGATTATAGAGTAGCAAGTGAGAGAAGATTTAGCTAAGTGACTAAGCTTAAAAGGGTTAGACAAGCCCGTGACAACCACAAATCACTAGTAGCGCATAATACAAGAGCTCGCGAAACATGACACGTGACCCCATCGACTATATTTTAAATTTCTTAATCCTTTTTGCAAGCTTCTTACCCTCCTAAAGCTTCCTATTTCATCGACTCCTCCCCCCTCCAACAAGCCTACTAGTGGAAACGATTCCTTCTACGTTATCGATAAAATTCTTATTTATTTAAGCCTTTAAAATAAAAAAGATATTATTCAAGGTATTATTATTAGAAATGTCCTTTGGCTTAAATGCTTTTAATCTAAATAATATATTAGGAATAATGTTTTTTTTGGGAATATAGTATATTTTAAGGTTATATTGCAATAGGTATTATAAGGCTTAATAGAGTTGTATATTGGCTTAAGTTGTATTAGATATTATTAGGCTAGTCTAATTGTATATTCTATAAGTAGTAGAGTAGTCTATTAAAACAACTATCTTATGCTTTAATAACTAGAGTATAACCCTAAGTCGATAATATAAATATATAAGGCATATAACCTCTAGCTCTATAGGGCAATAGTTATTTTCTATAAGGCCTAATAACTTACTAAGGAATAAAATAGGCTCTACTGCTATTAAGGCAATCTTTAATAAGTTTAAAGGTATTATATATTCGGTCTTAAGGTAGAATAGTATAATAGCAAACCTATATGGTAGTAACCGTCTATCTTTAAGTAGGCAACTCTGTTTGGATTAAAGTAAACAAGATACTTAGTATTAAAAAGGTATCCCTTAAATGCTTAGAATACTGCTCTCTTGGCCTTTATAAAGTCCTATTTCTTTTGGGCATAGAATAACTTTCTCTTTGGTCTAATAATATTGACTTATTATGCCTTTGCCAATACTTTTGTCTTTTATACCTATAGTAGTTTAATAATTTTTATATAGTATAGTATATATTATCTTAAGAAACCTATTATATTAAAATAGGTCTTTAGGCCCTTAAGTATATTAGAAAAAATAATATTATGGATTATTTTAACGCGTTTCTCTATTATTAATATACCAAACCTGTTAACTTTATGTCCTAAGAGCTAGACTAATAAGTATATAAGAAACGACTTCTTAGCCAAAAGAGAAAGTTTGATTTTTATAAATAAAATAAAGACTTGGCAAAGGTAATAAATAAACTCTATAACTGTCTTTAAAAACACAACTATATTATTAATAAATGCTTATACAAACGCCTTAAATAGTTATAGCTTTTTGTCTATATAATACTAAACATAGGCTAGCAAGTTCTTAAAATCAATTAATATAACCTTAGATTACTCTTGGCTATAATGGCTAATAATAGTAAAGTATTCCTAGTGTTTAGGCTTAATAAAAAACTAATAAAAGAAAGCAGACCTATTAATAACTAATATATAAGACATTTTATATAATACTTTAATAACTTTTGACTATAATAGCATAGGATAATGTAGGGGGGCGGACCTTAGCTAGAAGAAAAGGCCCTATAGGAATAATACTAGGAAACCAAGCAATGGAATAACAAGTAAAACGCATATATAAAACTAAAGCAACAATAAAAGAAAGAATTATAGCATGCACATGTAAATTAAGAAATAGAAATAGAATTATAAGACTAGCAATAATTATATATAATTATTAAGTGCAAAAGTAAGTATAAATTAAGTATAAAGTAAAGTGTGCATAGCTACAAAAAATAGTAGTTATACCCCTTATTCTAGTCACGTGTAGCATTAACTAAGAACCTTTAAAAAACCTCTAAAATCGACAAAAATTAATAATCTCCTTAGCACCTTATTACACTTGTCCCTCTTATATTTATTGCTTGCCCCGAGCAACAAAAAATAATAAGATAACCTTTAAAAATAGTTTATTCTTCTTCTTTATTACTAGAAATGACTATATACTCTTTGCTATCCTTAGCAAAGAACGCTAATCCCTTATTTTACACTTAAAGTATAACTTGTTACTTAGAAATATAGCTATTTTATCTTCTCGCAAATACTTAAATGCAATTTTAACTTGCTTTATAGCTTCCCTTTATTATATAAGATATATTACCTTATTAGCTTATATATTGTTATATGCTAGCTATTTTTTTATCTTTAAGCGTATTGCTAAGTGTTCCGAGCGTTTTAAGCATTAAATTATATCGTATAAAGCTTTTATACTTTTTAATTAAATATTGCTAACAAAAGACTTATCTTTAAATATATCCTTAAATTAACTAATTGCAAGAACTTGTCAATTATTATATAAGATACTAGTTTCGCATATGCTATTAGATTTAACAAAAACTAAAGCAATAAGAAGTAATATTTAAGGTTTGAAAAGCTTTTCTTTCCTAATAAAACAATAAGAAACTAAAGTTCTAAAATAATAAACATGTATATTATATACCTTAAAAGTTATTATAGTAACCTAATTACTCCTTTTCCTTATAAACTTATATAAAGCTATACCTTTATTACTAATTACTAATAAATTAATATATTTTAAATCCTTAAAAGTTTATATAGCAAATGCATTAAAAGTGGCAAGTTCTTTAAGGGCTATATAACTTACTTTTCTATCTTTACTAGAGAGGAAGGTTTTAAAGCAAAAAGAAGTAATAGCTTCAAGTTTCTTAGTATCTCTTTTGCAAAACTAAGAATTAATAAAATCCTTATTGTAATATTAGATAAATTAAAGGTAAGCAACTAAAAATATAAGGTTATTAGGCAGCATTTAATAAAATTAAAGCTATATTAAAGGATTCGCTTAAAGCAGCTATATAGCTAAAGGAAAGTATCTATTTAGCATAATACTATTTAATCTCTTAATATTATAACAAATATAAAACTATAATATCTCGATTTTGTTAACTAACAAGTCTAAGATTTTACCCTTCTTTATTTATATAAAGTGTTATTTTATTACTTATATACTAATATTAAGCATATTAATAGCTTAAGCAAGTATAAGGCTTATTATCCGTTTTCTAAGCTAAAATTGACTTTTAATAAGGTGTTAATTGATATAATAAGTAATTTTAGCCATATTTAAGAAAAAGTAATATATTTTTAAATAAATCTAACTAAGTCGAAAGCTAGTTTTAAGCTTAATAAGCTTGTAAATAGCCGCTAGCTTATTTATTATAGCATTAGCATCTTTTACAAATTAAACAAAAAAGAGCTTTGCAAGGGCTTTAAAGTGCTTTAAATAAGGGGTCTTATAATATTTAAGCTTATAATACTATTTAATTGCAATCTCTTTTAAAATAAATAATTAGCTAATAAAGTTTAAAGTATCTTATAAAGCTATATTTCCCTTTTACAAATTACTTATATTATAAGAGCATTCTCTAATTTTAACTAGTTTAGCAAATTTAAGTTTCTTTCTCTTAAAAGCAGCTCTCTTCTTGCTTTAGCTTTTAGTTTTTAGCTTTCTTGCTAAGGGGGAACAAGTCTTTATTGTTAAAACTAAAATCTAAGTATATTCTAAGCTTTATAGCTGCTTTCTTAGCTTATAAAGGTTTTAGAGCTTTAATTTATACAAGCGCAAAAGTACTAGCTACTAGGGAGTCTTTAGCATTACTAGTTCTTATATTATTTGCTAGTTTTAATTTTAAAGTTATAATTGTTTTAAAGTACGGGAAATTAATAGCAATATTAAGTTTATTACATAAAAACTAATTAAAATTGACTTCTTCTTTACTTATATTAAGTCTTACATCCTTATTAAAAATACTTATAAACTTTATTACTTTATTATACTTTAGCTTTTATTATTTTTTAGCAAGTTATTTAGCTAATAGATTAATAACTAGCTCTTGCTTTATAGCTTATTTAAGTATAAGGGCTTTCGGAGCATTAATAATAATTATTTCCTAATTTACTAGTTTATTTATAAATATAAGAAATAGTTTATTAATATAAGTCCCTTTAATTAAGACTCTTAATTCATTAAAGGTAAAACTTAGCTAGCTAAGCTTAAAAGCTTGCAATTTGTCGATTTTTAGCTATTAATTCTTTACTAAAGCTTTTATATATTTTAGCGCAGCTCTAATATTGCTAGTAAAGAGTTCTAATTAAGCGTAAACTAAAGCTTTTTAAGCACGCTTTAAAGTTATTATATTAATTAACTTAATAGCCTCTTATAAAGCAATTTTCGATTTAAATAATTTACTTAATTAGCTATATACATTCTTGCTATATTAAAAGTATTCTTATTAAATATATTAGCCAAATGCTTAAGCTTATAAGCTCTTCTTGTTTAAAGTCTTAATTAGTTTAATTAAAGCTTTGCAAGAGATAGCTTTAGCTTTCATTACATCTTTTATAGCCTTTAAAAAAGCCTTATTTTAAATGTTATATATTATTAAAGTGTCTCCCTTTAATTTAAAAGCTTCTTTATCTTAAACTATATCCTTTTAGCTTAAAATCACATCTTCCACTTTTCTTTTAGCTTATAGCAATTTAGCATTAAATATTATAATTATAATAGCTTTCTTTCTATTTAAAAGGTCTTTAATAATATTTAAGGCTTAAGCTAAGCTTATAACTTCGATACTACCAATTTGCAGCTTTCTTAATTTATAATATACAATTTTATAGCAAGCAACTAAAAGCTTTTCTTCTTTAGTTTATTTAGTAAAGGTAAACTTTCTATTTAATATTTTAGTATTATTTTCTTGCATTTTGTAATAAATTTAATATTATTATATAATATAAGATATATAAGTAAATTGTAAAGTTATAAAGCATAAATGTAAAGTTATATAAGTTTTAATAAGGGTAAATGTTTATTATACTTAAAAAATTAACTAGTTTATAACTAAAAGCTATATTTTAAATATATAAGCTTTTAAATATATAAAATAAGAAGAAAAACTAAAGAGAAAGTCTCTTCTTTAAAGTGCAAGTCCTTTGTTGCATAAAAGTAAAGGTAAGTTAATGCTATATGCAAAAAAGTCTTTTATAATATATTTATTTAAAGAGAAAAAGTAACTATAATGCTAAAAAATAAAGGTTTTAAGTTAAATATATATAGCTTTAAGAACTCGACTAAATTAAAGGAATAAATTAAGGGGTTTTAAAAATGAAAGGAGTGCAAAAGCAAGTACAAGTTAACCTTATCCCTCTTATATTTATTACTTGTCTTAAGCAAGCAAAAGTAAAGTAAATAAAGGTTTTTAATAAAATAAAAATGCAAGTACAAGTTAAAAGTAATAGAAATTTCACATTTAATATAAGGAACTTCTTATATAATAAAGAAAAATAAGTAAAAAACGCTTTAATAACTAAAAGTAAAATTAAAAAGCAACTAAAAGCTAAAATAGGAAGGAAATGCCGGGTTTTTCTCAAATAAAAGGCTTTATCTAGTGTTTTTATTATTATTAGTCTTCTAGTTCTATTATTATCTTATAATTAATGTTTTTAGCAAAAGATTTAGTACTATTTGCAGCTTAAATTAGCTTTTACTGCTTAACTACATTTGCAAACTGTAATTGTTAACTAAGTCTTAGCTTAAGTAAAGCCTAATTTTAAGTAATATAGTCCTATTTAAATTATTCTTGTGTTTTAAAGTATATAAAAATCAAAATTAAAGTATTAGCAACTATATATTTATAATTAATAATAGCCTTTACTCTTAGTCTTTATCTTTACTTGCGAATTTAGCTTCTTTCTAGTTATTATTAAAGTAGATATACTTCCCCTTCTCGGATTTTAGAAGTTTTAAAACTTATATTACAATTTTAGTGTCTTTTTGAATTTTTTAAGTTATTTTAGTATAAAACTTTGCAATAGCTTCCTCTTTTAGTTTTATATTAGTCTAAAATTCGACTTCCTTAAAAGCAAGCTCTAAAACTTTATCCTTATAAAAAATACTAGTATTAATCTCTTTTAATAAATTGCTTTAATTAATTTCTCGCATATATATAGCATAAAAGAGTTTTATCTAATTCTTCTAGTTTATAAGTTCCTTTTAGCTAATTTGCCTCCTTAACTTTGTATAGCCTTAGCTATTAGTATAAAAGCTTAATATCTTTAAACTTATCTTAATTAATATTCTTAATATTATATATGAAAATAAAATCTTTTACTTAAATTAGTTTTTTACAAATGTAATACTTAGCATTAAAGTTAACTTTGTCCTTAGCATATTATTAAGTCTTTTATAGCTTAGACTCTTTAATGTCTTTATTACACATTTAGAGTTATTATATATAAAGCTATAGCAAAGTCAATTAATTATAGACTTTATCTTATTTAAGAGTTCTTTATATAAAGTAATAAGTTTTTATTAAAAGCATTACTTCTTTACTATAAACTATATAAAAGGGAATAAAGCTTATAAGCTTATATATAATAGTTTTATTTGCAAAATGCACTTAAAGTAAAAAGTCTACTTATAATTTCTTTCCTCTTATACTTAAAGCAATTAAGGCTAATATAATTAGCTAATGTCCATGCTTTATTATTCTATTAGCTTTTGCATTATATATAAAGATTATAATCTTACAAATCTTTAGCTTTTAAAGCTCTTTAATTATAATACTTTTAAATTTAGTATTACTATTAACTTTAAGTTTTTTAAATAAATTATACTAACAAATCACATTAGTCTAAATAAACTTAGTAATCTTCTTGCTAGTAAGGTTCTTTATAGGTTTAGCCTTTAGCTATTTAAAAAAGTTATCTTTAGCTATTACTAGACAATTATAGCTCTTGTATTTAAGTAACTTTATAACATTTATATTAATGCAATAAAAAAGAGGAATAGCCTTTATAAGAAATAGAGCTTCTTTTTGTTATTGCTTATACTTGTATTAATATACTTTATAATAGTTGCAATACTTGTAAATGTTATTATAAAAACCCTCTTAATAATATTTACTTGCTACTTTTGCAAAAGTAGTTTCTTAGCTAAAATAACTAGTTTTATTATGTAACTCCTTTATAATTTTTGCTCTTTAAGCTAATTATTAAAAATTAGATATAAAAAGTATAATTTGCACTTATTCTTTTATAATTGCTTATTATATATACTATAATTTAATACTTCTTTCTTCAATCTTCGGAATTTACCTTTAAATATGCCTTTAAGCTTAGCTAATATAGTTAAGTACCTCGCAATTGCTTAAAACTGCTCTAAATAGCTTTTATTAAGTAAATTAATTAATATAAAACTATTAATCGCATTTTAAAGTATTAATATAAAGTAATATATAGTATTGCAGCTATTAATCACATAGATTAAAAAAACTATTCCCTTAAGTGCCTAGTTTTTAAGGCTACTTAAAGAGGGGCAACTTTTAATCTTGCCCTTTTAAAGGCAGCTTAAAAAATAAGGTTTATATCTAAAATTAGGCTTTAGCTAATTAAAGCACGTATTGCATTTAATATTATAAGGCTTTACTATTTTTGCATCTTTAATAACTAATTAAATTCCGATTATATTAAGTTTTAGCGTAATAAATTTATTAATATTTAAGTTATCCTTTAAATCCTCTTTATAATAAGGGCGCCGGGATAGTCTATTAGCTGCAATATGCTTTATACCCTTTATATAATATACTTTAAAGTCAAATAACCTAATTTATGCAAGCTAGCAAGTAATTAAAGCTTTAAAGAGGTTAATAGCTACTTAATTTAGCTAAGTAACAAGCGTGTTTGCGTCTATTTCTAGGACAAAATAGATATTATATAGCTAAAATTATAGTTTTTGCAAAGCTTTAAAAACCCTTTTATACTCTTTTTCAATAGCATTATAGTTTTATTTAATCTAATTTTACATTTTAGATTTGTATTAAGTAACCCTCTTGCATCTTTTATTATTATATTATCCTAAAACTACTCTTTATCCAAATAAACTAGCATTTATAGCTAAAATAATAAGCCTTTATAGCTTTGCTAAATTGTAATATAGCTTATAAAGCAATAGCATAGTAATAAGTTTTTTCTAAAAAGTTTATATTGCCTTAATTTGTTTTTCCCCCTATAAAAAAGGCTCTCTTTTCTTAAGCAATTAATAGATTAGTTTAGCTATTATAGCATATGCTTTAATCTAAATTTTATAATACACGCAAATTCTTAGGAATGCTTTAGCCTTTATAATATTATTGCACTAGTGCTAGTCTAAAATCTTATTAACTTTCGCAGCTATTAAGCTTTTTCCTTTAAAACTATATACAAAACTTATAATACTTATATTATTATAGCAAAACTATAATTTAGGCCTAATAAAAGCTTTAGCTCTTTTAATTTGCTTTAAAGCCTTATTTAAGTTTTGCAAATGTTTAAACACAAATCGATAAATTCTAAAAAGCTTTAATTCTTTACTATAATTAATATAGCCCCTTTACCCTAATATTGTTAATAAATAGTATAGCTATAGCTAAAAACAAGTCTTCTAAGATTATTATTACTATTTATATAAATTAAGCCACTAAATTAGTAGCTTTTTGCAATAAAGTAATTATTCTAAGTAAATTAAAAGGGGTTATAAAACTTGTTATATCTTAACTTTTAATATTTAAAGAAGAAATCGATTAAAGAAGCATATTAATATCTAACAAATTCTTTTAAAAACTTGTCTACTAATAAAGGCATGTTAATATCTTATAAAATAATAGAATTTATCTTTATTGCCGCATTAATAAGCTCATAAGTGCTAGCTAGCTTCTTTGCAACTAAAAATCAAAAGTTTTTATAAAGTTTATTGCATTTTTCTAATATACTTTAATTTAATTGTTTTAATAGCATTTTTATTATTACTAGCATTAAAGCTTTAAAGCAAGGGAAGTTCTTTTCTTACTAAGCTTTATATAATATTATCTTAATAAGAATAAGGGGACTAACATCTTTATAAATCTTTCTTATTTCTTTTTAATTAAACGCAATAGCTCCTTTGCAATTAATTATTAGTTCTTCGAATATAGCCCTTTCCTTCTTTTAAAGCTAATCTCTAATATTTAAATTAGCTAGTTACTTAAAAGTAAGTTAAAAACCTCTTAGTATTATAATAAAGCATAAGAGTAAATAGTTTTAATATTTGCCCACTTGAGCTTATAAGGTGTCTTATACTTTAAATTGCTTATATTAATTAAATTGTCCTCTAAGTCCTTCTCTTATTTTATTATTCTTATTAACTAGCTATACCTTCTTAGCTTTTAGTTTATAAATACTATTTATTAAAAGCATAAAAGGCACACTTATAAAGTCTCGCAATATAATTGCCATTTTCTTTAGCTTTACTTGTTTTAGCATACTAAAATGCAAGATCTTCTTGCTCTTATCCTTATCTTTTAAATATAATAATACCCCCTTTAATTTATTAAAAGACTATAAAAACCTTAAAACCTTTAGTCCTCCTTTCTTAGCCTTAAAGATAAAACTAGCTAATATTAAATAATATAATTTTACTTTAATATTTAAAATATTTATAGCTTATTTTTGTATTATATCCGGAAAGTGCTTTATAAAAGCTAAAATACAAGCGTTTTTTATAGTTTTTATATCCAAAAAAATTAATAATACTAGTCCTAAAATTATAAAACTCCTTAAAAAACCCCAAAATAGCCCTTATTCCCCTAATACTCTCTTTAGCTAAAGTATTAAGCTTTAATTTTCCTTTTCTTCTTCTTCTTCTTTATTACTCGAATTTACTTCCTCGATTTTTGGCTAAAGGTCTTACTAGAATTAGACTTTCCTCTTAGAAATACTCTTTAATAATAAAACAATTATAATTATATAAGCATTCTTTAAGTCTTTTAAATTAGTAAATATATTATCTTATAAACTATTATCTTTATAATTTATAGCTATTTTCATTTTGCTAATAAATAGCATTTTTAGCAAGGTTTTAAGAGAGTTGTTAACTAAAAAGAATACATCCTTGCAATTAACCCCTTTTACAATCTCGATTTTAATCTTAATTATACTAGTAAAGCCGAATTAGTTACTTATAACTATAAATATAATAAAGGTATTAATATTATAAATAATGTAGCCTAAGTTTCTAGCTATTTTTATAAGTAAGATATTGCATTTAGCTCTTATATTTAGCATACTATAGCATTTTACTTTATTGCTAAGACTATATAATAGAAATCGAAGTCGAGGGAATATAATAATACTCTTTGTTAAAATAAGAGTCTTAAAGTTAAAGCTACTTATATTTCTTTAAAGTATATGGCTAATTACTTAAGCCGGCTATATTATATTTTGCATTATATATTCTAGTTTATTAGCTATAGCAATTATCTTAGTTATTTTCTTAATTTCCTTAGCTATATATATAGCTATTATATTTCTTATTTTTAGGATTATTATATAAGCTTAATTGTCCCTTAGCTATTAGTGCTAAATTGTAGCTATAAGATTAAGAGTTTTAAAGGCATTAATAATCATTTTTACCCCTTTTTGCATATATAATAGCAAAATAGTTGCTTTCTTCGATTATAAAATAGACTTTTTTGCAAAATGTTAACTAGTTTTAATTCTTTATTAAAAGCTAAGTTAAGGTTTATATCTTATAAAGGTTTATTATCTCTTTTAAATTTTAATATAGCAAATCTTTAGCTTTTTGCTTATAAGAGCCTTTTCTTTGCTCGAGCTTGCTATTTTATAATATCCTAAGCAATTTATAATCCTTTTCCCTTTGCTTTTAAAGATTTAGTAGCATTAATAGATAATATAAGATATATTATATCTTTATATATATTACTAATAAAGATATTATCCTTATTTATAATATTTATATAATTGCTTTTAAAATTAAGGACATTATTAGTGTCTTGCTATAAGATTTCTTTATTTTTATATAAATTGCTAATTATAAAAGGGGCCTAAGACTTATTTCTCTATTAATTTCTAAGTTATATGTTATTTTAAAGACATTAAGCATTAGCAAAGAATTTTGCTATATTATAATTATATCCCCCCCTTTAAAGGTAAGTTTTAATTTAGTCGAACTAACATTAGTTGCTTTATAGTATTAAGGGAATAAAGGCCCAATTTAAGTCTTATCTCCCTTTATACTAGTAAAACTTATACTTATAAATGTATTTAAGGTAAATAAGCTCTTATAATAAAGGATAATTGTTTAAATGCATATATTTATAATTAAAATTAATAGCGCTATTTTAGGCTTTATTAAAGCAAGCAAGGCAATATTAATCAAAAGACTAGTATATAGCATTAACTTAAGCTATATTTTGCTAAGGATTTGGGTAAAGGCAATTATTATTAGTTAATATAAATGCTTTTTTGCCTTTTTTACTATAATAACTACTTTAACTTTAATTACATTTACTAAAACCCCCTTTGCTTTTATAGTAGCTACTAAATCCTTCTTTTAAGTTATTAATTGCAAAAAGCACAAATTAATATTATAATTGCATTTTGTTAATAATAATAGCTACTAAAGCATTAATAGCCTTTTGCAAATCCTTTAAAGTAATATATAAAATTGAAAGTTTTTGCATTTCTTTTATTAATTAGTCGACTTTACTAGCAAGTTTTTTAAGCTTTATTATCTTAAAAATAAGGACCTTTGACACTTTATTAGTTTTAGTGATTTCTTTTGCTAATGCAAGCACAATTAAGGGTAAAGAAAGGGCATATTTATCGCTTATTGCAAGCACTATATCTTATATAATTATATTAAAGTGTTTTTAGTATAGCTAAAAGTACTTGGGGTTAGTAGCTTTATTATAATAGCGCCTTTTCTCCTTATACTTGTATATAAATACTATAATCTTGTGCATCTTTTAATAATTGTAAGTAAATATATTAGTAAGCTTATAATTAAAGTCTTTAAAGATCTTATCTTTAACTTGTAAAGGAAGACCCTTTATAAACTCTTTATATTAATGCTTGCTATTTAGCTTATTCCTCTTTACTAGTTTTATTAATACCTTATAAAATAAGTTAATATAAGTTTTAGTAATAATGCATATAGCTTAAGATTAAGCAATAATTTAATTTAAGAAGTTATAGCTAACTTTAAAAGTCTCTTAGTTATATTCCTTATACTCCTTTTTTAAAGCTATATAAAACTTGTCTTTATTATATTTGCTTAAATTATTAGCGTAATACTCCGGCATAGCTTTTACTTAATCTTTATATAACAAAGAAATATATTTAATAATGTATTCTTTTTTTATAGTTACAAAGATTTAATAATCTTTATATATATTATTATATTATTTTAAAAAGGTTAAAATATTGCTCCCTTTAAATTATAAGGCTTTTTAGGCTTTAAGCAAAAGAACGTGTAATCTAAAGACTAATATATATTTATTATTTCCTATTTTATATAAATTAAGTATTAAAATAATAGCTTTGTCTTTTAAAGAAGTTAACTAAAGTATAAGTTAAAGCTTTAGTGTTTTTTGGGGGGAACTAGCAATTGCTATACTTAATTCTAAAGTTAATTAGTTGCTTTTTGTAAGAATAATTAATAGTTGTCTTAATAAGTCCTTTGATAAGCGTCTTTAATTGTTTTAATTATTTATGCATTTTTTTATACTCTTTTGCATTTTTTAGTTATACTTTTAGCTTCTTTTCCCTTTTTCTCTCTTTTAAAGCTATATTTCTTTAAATAAAAACATAACCCCTTATAATAGCTCGGTTTTGTGGCTTTTTAGCCTCCTTATACTCGTATGTTTTCTTTTTTTTATGTTCTTAGTTCTTAGTTGCTTTTTTCCCGATTTTAACTTTTAGTTTTACTTATTCTTAATTTAAATTTAATAACTCGCTTACTCTTATATAGTTTCTACTAATTAAGGACTTCTAATTAATAGCTTCTTATTTTAAACTTTATATTAAAGCTAATAGTTTCTTAACTCTTAATATTAAAGCAATTAAAATTAAAATGCAAATTAATAATACTAATTTGTTTAAAAGGGCTAAAACTTTAGCTTAATATAGTTTTAACTTATAACCCTTTTATCTTATTTTACTTTTATCTCTTTATAGCACTCTCTTTTTCTTTAAGCTAGCTTTACTTGAGGCTATCTTTAATTAAGCTAATATACTACTTTATAGCTATTTTAGCTTTATATTAACGGGAAATAGTTCGGAAATTAGCTATATAAACAAAATAATTAGCTAAAATAAAACTAGCAAAAGTAGACTAGTTAGCTACTTAATAGTAAAGACACCCTAATATAGTACTTATTACGCGAAACTCCGAGCTTTGCCTTACAAGAACCTTAAGTATATATAATAAAAGCTTCCTTAGCTGCAAATCGAGTCCCCCTTGCGTCGCTTACCAAAAACATATAAAGGGGCGGACCTTAGCTAAAAGAAAAGGCTTTACAAGAATAATACTAGAAAACTAAGCAATGAAACAATAAGCAAAACGCATATATAAAACTAAAGCAATAATAAAAGAAAAAACTATTATATACACGCGTAAATTAAGAAATAGAAATAGAATTATAAAACTAGCAATAACTATATACAATTATTAAGTGCAAAAGTAAGTATAAATTAAGTATAAAGTAAAGTGTGCGCAGCTACAAAAAACAGCAGTTATACCCCCTATTCTAGTCACGTGTAGCACTAACTAAGAACCTCTAAAAAACCTCTAAAATCGACAGAAATTAATAATCTCCTTGGCACCCCGCCACAATAAGCATTTGGGATTGCCAATAAATTAAGGGGTTATAAGTCTATAACTAGACAGCTGGCCGGCTTTTTGTTTATTATATAATAAACTATAAACACTATACATTTGAATAGAGTAGGGTTTATAGTATAACTTATAATGTCTTTTGTATAAAGGCTATTAAATACCTTATTAATAACTTCCCGGTCTTTAATGCCTATTAGATAAACCTTTACTATAATTTTATAATTTTGCTATTTGTCTATTAAAAGAACGGATATTATTTCTTCCTTAGGCATATTAATAAGGCCCTTCTCTTCCTAGTATATAGCAAGCTAGCAAACTATATTATAAATCTTATTTACTAGGTTAGGTTTAAGGTTGCAAATATAGACTCTGTTTTTTGCTATAATCTTAGGGATATTAGATAGCTTAAAAATACTAACTATTAAAGTAATATTGTCGAACTCCCTTGGCAAGGACTTGGCTTAATTGTTTTTAATAGTTAATATAGGTATTACTTTTAGCTCCTTTACTTAACAACAACCGCCTTTTTTATATTTGGCAATTATATTTAGTCTAACCTTTATAGACACCTTCTTAGGTCTATTAGAGAAGTTGGTAACAGCTATAAAGTTGGCATAGTCTATAATTATATTGCAAGTGCCATTAAAGGAGCCCTTAAAAATATAATTACAGCCCTTTGGGAATAGAGCATATATTACTAGGATTACTATTATAGTCCTTAGAGGAATAATAACCGCCTTAGCAGCTAATACCTTTTGGCTTATATGATTATCCTTATAATAAACACCTATTAGGGCAATAAGATCCTAATATATATTAATTATAGTCTTATTATTATTTATATTAATAATTATATTATATAAGTATAAGAATTTATTACCTAAAAGAAGGCGGGGTTTAAGGCACTCTATTATCTATACTCTAATAATAACTTTCTTAAGTATATCCTAACCTTTGGCCTTGCCTAGTATATATAAATCAAATATAGCCAATCCTTTTAATTTAAGTTTTAATCCTACTCCCTTTATTATTATCGACTATATTAAGTCAATTATAATGCCTTTGTGCCTTAAGATCTATTTATAATCTATAAATGGCCAAGAGCACTTAATATTTATATAAATCCTTTATAGGTTGCCCTCTTTAGTAAACCAAACCTTAAGTATAATATAAGTATATCTAAGAATAGAGACTCCCTTGGGTCTGTTTAGGGAAGCATTAATTATCTTATTAACTAACTTAGAGAACAAGGAGGCAATAATATAGTAAATATTATTTGATCTATATTGGTAAATAAGGAACACTGATTATTTATTCTAGTAAATCATCAATAGGGTCTAGTAAATAGTGTTTGTATTTACTATTTCCTTTTGTATTTTATATATATTTATATAAATATACTTAAATAGTTTTGTTTATAATAGGAATACTTAGTGGCATTTCCGGCAATTAAGCTCCTTTTAAGGTAAAACCAATAGAGCTAGCCATTTGTTATCTTTGGGTTTGCCATCCTTAGTAGGGAGACTGGCTTCTTTGCTTATACAATAGCCCTTTTCTTCTAATTCTTGGTTATATTAGTCGCTATACTCCTCTAGAATATTATAAGAGTCATCCTCTAAGAAATTAGCGCTGTTATATCTCTTATATTAGCAGAATCTACTACTATTCGGCTGGGAGCTGCTATTATAGAAGCTAGATTCAAAGCAAACTCTTCTTTTGGTTTGGTCGTCTGGTTTTCCTTATGCCTAAGCAAAGCCTGCTATCAGTGCTAGTTTAGGCCTAGGGACTGGCAGTGCAGGCTTTATGTCAAATTGTTTGTTAGCTTATTGTTGCTTATAAGACTAAAACTAAAAAGAAAATAAATACTAAGGTCGAAAATTCATATATAGAACATAAGGTCTATAGTTTAGCTTAAAGTTAGGTTGTATTATAGAGTATAAGCAAACCTTATTTCTTACTATATTAGTAAAATTTTGATTACCTTTTTCCCTTTTTAATATAATAGGAATAGTTTGCTTGATCTATTAATAGAGAAGCATAAGGAACGCTTTAATATATCCTTTTAAGACTTGGCCTTTATAGCAACCTCCTTTATAAAGCTTAATAGAGTTGTCTGTGTATTTGGTTATATAATATAAATATATAATTCTAGATCTAGGTTATTATAGGCTTATAAGAGCTATTGGAGGGTAAAGGTAAACTCGGCGGCCTTTGTATGTCTTATAATAATAGAGATATATAATCAAATGTCTTGTTTATTATATATATCCTTCTTAGAGTATATCTTTTATTATATCTTCTTTAGAGCTTTGTTTAAGGCGTCCTTAAACCGCTTTATAAGAGTATTATACTAAGCTTTAATACTATTTTATAAGAATTTAAGACCGGCTCTTTATAATTTATCTAGTTTGTTTATATATCAAAATAATACCTTATTTTAAAGACATAAGAAGAGATTCTATTAAATAATCGGTGCTTGTTTGCTTATACTATTGTCCTATACCTAATCTATAAACATAAAGACATTCCTTTAGTATATATTTGCTTCTACTATAACTATATTGCCTATGCTATATAACTTGTCAAGCTTTGGGTCAAAGAATCCGATGTCTAATAGGCGCTACTTTATGTCTGTTATAGTCTTTGTCTTGTCTATTGGGTCTGTCTTTCTTGTGCTATCTAGGCGACTGCTAGTGCTGGTTTATAGCTTATATGATCAAGGTTATAAATTCTTAGTAGAGTTCTAGTAAGATAGCCGGTTAGGGGTTCTGGCCCTTGGGTGCTTTATTATTACTAGGCATATTATTACTATATTCGATTCCTAATATAAAAAGAGCGTTCCCTTTGTCTAGCTCTTTAGTTATACTACTCTTTAGTATAATTTAAAGTGCCGGGGATGGTTCTATTAAGCCGCTTGATAAACCTAGGGAGTTTTATATACTATTAATAAACTTCTAAAGAGCTGTATTAAATAAATACTTATTGGCTAGCTAGTCTAATAGGAATGGTTTATACTCGATTAGGGATTGGGTTTGGCTT
>Ga0302221_10001126_pt1 | contig 17619 bp, 3 predicted proteins | sample II_Palsa_E2_1_FD_193517 | JGI IMG/M metagenome (GOLD analysis project Ga0302221, IMG submission 193517) | Peat permafrost microbial communities from Stordalen Mire near Abisko, Sweden - II_Palsa_E2_1 | ecosystem: Environmental > Terrestrial > Soil > Palsa > Peat permafrost | place: Sweden... | reverse complement strand
CTTTTAGCTCTTTGTTTAAATTCTGAAGTATTGTGAAAAGAAAGCAGATTAGATTCACATACAATCAAAGTTATAATAGGATGTTTCTCACTTGTAACAGCCTTAGAAATCGACTACTCTACTCAGAATCGGTAATACCCTAAGAAGTGCAAAGCCAGGGTGTACAAAGCTGAAATGCAACTTATTCTAGCCTAGTTTTATAGACAATAATTAGTATAGTTAGTCTTTAAAGTTTGTAGTCGGGGTATGTGGAAGTCTAAAGATAGAATTAAACATTAAGCGCAATCTAAGCATACATTGTGCTACCGTGTTAGTACTATGTTTTTTTTTGGAACTGTGGTTTGTTTAGGTTTACCTTAATTGATGATTGGCACAGTTCCCCGGATCTTTTCCCGGAGTTAATGGAGAGCTTTTTCAAGGCTTTATGGCTTGCTCGAGAGGATCTAATAGGCAAGATGTGAGAGGAGAAAATGCTTTTGAGAAATCTGTTGCTATAAGCCTTGATGAAAATAAGAAGACTAATATTCGAATCCTGTTGGGCATGGTTATACCGTGCTTGGTCATCCACGAACAGTAAGTTTATTTGTTTTTTTTTGGTGAAAAACTAATTCTACTGCTTTTTCACTATATCTTAATTATAGTCTTAATTAACTTGCTATTAAGAAAGGAATAAGGACAATCAAATTCTGTATATTAAGAAATTCTATTCAAATTCTCTAACTTTGTTTGCTTATATAATTCTAGATCTTGATCAGATTTCTCTAGTATATATACTATTGTTCTTTGTTCTTTTTGTGTCTATGGCTAAGGTACTCTTCTTAGTAAATCCTCTTAGTATATTATCTTTATTTGCTTTATTGTGACAATGTATATTACTTAAACTTGGAGCAAGAATAGGGAGCTTTAATAATAATAAAGGAATAGAAATGGTAGAAGTTAGTACAATACTATTTAAGATTGGTGGTTAGTACAGAGATGATGATTGACAGGACCTTTTACGGCTATACGAGTGCCTTTTGTACGATAAAGCTTTTTATTGTCTCAAATATTAGACAAGATATATTCAAATATATATTGGAGAGAAGCCTTATGTATGCCAATATCTAGGCTGTATAAAAAGATTTTTGTGATTGGATAAACTTATTTGATATTTAAGGATATATAATAACTCTAAATTGAGAAAAATTAACAAGATATACAAGATTGTTTAAATAATATTTTCACTAAATAAGAGTATGTTACAATTAGTATCTGTCTTTATTGTTGATTTACTAATTGTCTTTTTTTTACTTTTCTATGCTTTATATTTGACTATTGCTCTATTGAATAGACATTATAGTTATAGTAGCTACGATAGTTGGAACGATCTCTCTTTTCTTTTAGTCTATACTATATTATATTTGTACTTCTACAACAAAAACGATCTTTATTTATATTAAAATGCTAAGTGTTTGTAATCTGATTTATTAAACTCTATTTTTCTGTCTTTACTAATCTTTTTTCATAACTTGCTACTATTAATACCAGATTATATTTCTTTAGCTACTCTAATACACTTATTTTGTCTCTAATTTTATAGTAGTAGTTACGACTTGTCTGCGATTTGTGACCTGTTACTTTAATAAACACTTATTTTTGTGGCTATAAAACCCTAATATATCGATGTCGATGGACAATATCACACCAATAATCAAGCTATATTTGCTTCTTGACCTATATTAGTGATCAGCGATATTATATCGAGAGAGCACGGTATCGAAAGGATACTACCTATTCTGCCAGTTCCTGTGGTGGTAGGGCAGCAGTCAGTGAATGAATTTATGGCTCGGCTGATTTCTTGAAGGAAGTTTCCAAGCACGCATCTAGGAAGGTATTGTTGGTCCGTTAGGCATATGGCATCGTATAATCAAGGCAAGCATTCCACAACAGGTTCCTGTAAAGCTCTCTAACAGACGTTAAGTAGAGAACAAATAAAGCCAAAGAAGAAATGAGGACTAACTCCAAATCCACGACAAATTAACCAACCAGGTGGCTTCTCTGATGTCTATCTTCAATAACGTTACACCTCCTCGATCCCAAACCTCTATCCATGCCGCCCGCCCAGTATGGCAACCCACACCACTTAAATCTCCTCCATCTTTGGTTTCCCTTCTGTCGAATTGACGATTGCCTCTGATTCATCAGTCTGTTCATTTACCTGTGTATTTGATGTGCCTTTTGTGGCAGTCTTTCCATATCTTTTTACAAGAATATGTCTTTATTTATTTAATTAGTTATTTTTTTGCTTTAATTTATGAATTAGATTAAATAAAGAATGAACCTTTAATGTATTTTTTCTTGAAAAGCCCTTTTTGTAATGCCTATAGAGAAAAGGCTTTACTACTAAGTGAATTTATTTATACTATTTAAAATTGTGGTTACGATTAAAAGATTGTGGATATTGATCATACTTGAATGACCGGTTGTCTTGTTGTCTTATATTTGAATGACTATATGTAAATATGGGAGAGATATAATTCGAAGGTGCGGAGGATGTGTTAGGAGATTGTTTCATAAGCGGGAATAAGGGTGGTCGTGTTGGTGAGGGACAATAGGTCTGTGTGAGGGGAGATTGTCTACTACAATGGTCTGCGTCGGTATCGAAGTCAAAATCCGAATCAGGCTCTGGATCTGAATTCGAATGCTGGGGAAGTGAAGTGTGCACGAAGTCTTGTTGAGTTGGCTGCGGGAGAGGCTGTTGCGAGGCGTTCATTCGTTGCTGTTGTTGAACATTGGACGAACCTATGGAGGTAAGGAATGGAGAGGGGAGAGTTGGTTGCGGGAGAAACTGCTAAGAGGTGTTCATTCGTTGCTGTTGTTGAAAACTGGACGAATCTATGGAGGTAGGGAATAGAGAGTGATTGTTGTCGTAGGGTGAAAGAAGCCCTTTAGTTGTCGTGAGAGAGTTCGTATTTCGAGTTTGGAAATCCATAGATTGTGAATTAAATGGTTGTCTTATATATTTTGAGTACTGCTGTGCAAATACTAAGCCAACTAAATATAATGTATTTTGCAATTGAAATTGATAGCTATCTAAACTTTTGCTACTAATAGGATTAAAGGCTACAAGCATCTGAGTTATAAGGACCTTTATTGTCAAAGAAAAGAGTATAAGAATTGCTTCCAAGCTGTATTGTGAATAGATTCCGTAAATCAGAGACTTGAGAAGATAGAGAATTATCTTGTTAGACTTTGAACAATAAAAAACGTTTCTAATAAAAAAGTCAAGGCCAGATTTTGATAAAAAATAAGATAAATTATCTGAATAGGACAAAAAGAAAACTAATATATATAGTATATTAAGTTGTATCTCTAGTATTTTATTAGATAGAAATTTGGGTGTAGGAAAAGTGTCCAGGTATAATTTTGAGGCTGATACTAAATATCCTAATAAGAGATTAAGAAATAATAAGATGTGGATTAATAAAGTAATTGGTAACTTATAGAACTTTATATTTGAAGTAAATTCGCTTAATAAGGCTATACTGTATTTTTAATGCTTTACTTGTATACTTAGCCTCAGTAAACCACTCTTTAAAGTCTTGTATAAATCCTTTATACCTCTTTTATAATATCTGGTATATTAAATAAGCAGTTGTATAGTCTTTTTTAGCAGGTGTAAACCATTTTAATAGGCAATAATATTTAGGATAAGCTATACTATGTAGTGCGGCTTTGACTCTAAGTATTGGAGTAAGCTAAGCGGATTTGGGTATTCTATCAACTATCATAAAAGTTTGTATACTAGTAAAAGTCTGACTTTATTTTTAGATTGTTTTGGAAAATATATAGTAGAGATAATAGTACTATAAAATATGTGTAAAATTCTTGATAATAAACATAATTTATATACTATTAGAGTAGAAGTATCTATTACATTAGTTAGAGATTTTTAATTGGTTTAAAGTGATTTTCTATACTATGTTAACTAGAGAGCTTTGTAAAGTTGGGCTTAGAGGTCTAGATTTGTAATATAGATATAAGATTTAAATCTGGATATAGAGTTAATAAGAAATTGAAAAACTCGAATATATAATTAATTTAAAGATTACTAGTAGTTGAAAAAACAGAAATTAAAAGAATTGAGATTGAAAAAAGAAAGGCAATAAAATACTACTAAATATTATATAGTAGTCTGGCCAAGCTATTATATAATCTAGAAATTGATAAGTCAAGATAGATATTGAGGAAGTATTAATTAATAATAGGCTAGATATTGATTATTTGTATCTATAAGTATTAAATAATTGTATTAATACTTTATTAAATTATTTTTTTGCTTAAATTGATAGTGTATATAGAATAGCTTGTAAATATCTTTGTATCAAAAGATAGTTTTTAATACTACTTTAAAGTATATAAATATTTATTATTTAATGGTGTAAAAAGCCATCATAATGTTCCAAAAGGTACTTGAGATCTTATATAATGCTGGAACTCTGAATGCAAGAGCTAAGGTACATATCAAATTAATACCCATTGTCCGTCTTATCTCAAGTTTCTTCACGATCTTACCAGCCACATTCCGCGAGCGCATGATTTCGGGAACGCCTATATTCTAGAGATAATATAGCTTGGAATTAGTTATACATAGCAATGAGAGCAAGACACCTTCGACGCTCGATTCCACCAACTTAACCTTCCAGGTACCGATTCAGTGATGGCGAAATGCTCTAGCTGGGCTGTTCCGCTAGTGGTTGCCGAGTCAAGTTGATAAGATCTTATTTTCCTCTGATCTTCACAATACAATATTTAGAAATGCCTTTTTCCTCAAACTATTCTAAATTATAGAACCAATTTACTTTGAATTAGATATATTGTCACTACTATTTCTACTTTTAATAGTAAGACTTAAAAAGTTGTCACGAATGGGGTAAAAAAGATCTATTATCAACCCAAAATCCGTGGCCATGTATTCATAAAGGGTATTAGTTCTGAGCGGAGCCAAATTACATCTGCACCAAACCACCTAGTATCATTATGGAAGAGGAAACCAGCTACAGTATCAGAAATTTCCCTATATTCTTTGTCCAAACCATCTGGTCCCCACTACATGGCTACTTATCCGCTAAAGCTTGTTTTTGATTCCATTTATTTCAGAAGGGTCGCTTCTGGTCCGATTCTCGAATTGCACGTGATATTTGTCCATCCCTGTCCCTCTTCACTCCCAGTTCTGTTTCTTCATCCAATAAACAAACAACTCCGAGAAGCTCCCTGACGGAAAGTGTCGCCCTCGATTAGAAAACGCAAAATCCATTCCTCCCCACCCTCATTGAAGCGCAGTTTGAAGCAGTAGTTGAAAGCTCCTTGAAATCTATCAACTACTCGACATGCCGACCACGAACTCTTCGACCTTAGATTAGTTGTTGCTATAGTTAAAGTATATAATCTTGTCAATTTATTTTTGTTGAATTTCTATATTGCGAGCACGTGCAATTTTGCTGGGTCTTTATATATCAAAGTTGTAAGATTGATATTCAAAGAAGTTGCTCAAAGGCCTTATTATGGTATCTTATGTCTCAATATATAGCAAGCTTTGAGTTGCGCAGCTCTTGAAGGCAGCTGTTAGTGGTCATCATGCAATCTCTCCTTATCCCATCCTTACGGCTTCTTTGCAGCTCGCAGGCCGGCCAGGCAGCCACCTTATCAGTCTACTTTGGCTGCTGCTGCTTTGCTGGATGATGAAAGAGGCTTTGCTCGACTAGTGCCCAAGTTTCTGTTTATCTAGCTATGGTTTTAGAATATAATATCTGCCCATAACTTAAGGATTAAATAGCAATAAATAAAAAGAGGATAGACCAGGATTGAAAAAAAGAATAGAAAAAAATTTGTAGAGTAATATTAAAAATATAATATTAGTTTGACTAGTTTAGTAAGATAGATCTAATCTTTAAAGTACTAAAAAAGTAGTATTGGATTTCTTGATTTTAAATAGAAGTTGATCTTAATAAAAGTATAGAGCATTTCTTTGTTTTAGAAAAGTACTAGATTAAATAAGCTTGGAATATAGATTGTTTATACGGTTTACAAAATATATTACTATACTGTACAATTAGTAAATAGAAAGTAGAAATTCAATTAAAAAGTTGTGTATAATCAATATAAAAGCTGTATTAGAAACTTTAAATATTGACTAAGTATTGTCTTTATTGTAGTACTATTAGTATATTGAATCTTTATCTTATAGTTATATAGATAATATAAAATCTAGTATATAATAAAGTTATTATTATTGAGGTTTAGTAGATCAAATAAGCTAAAGAAAAAGTATTTGTTAGTAAATGCTTTATAAAAGTTATTATTCTAGATGATTTTAGATAGAATAATCATTATTTGTCCCAAGATTACAAAGACTTCTTTATTTATAATATTAGTGACTTAAATTTCAAAGTTATATTATTCTAAATAAAGTGCTTTTATAATATTTTAAAACAATTTCTAATATCTTTTTTAGAGCAAGTAAGTCTTAGGATGTTTATAATAAATAGTCTTCTTTGTTTTGTACAAGTTAATATGTGGATTTTCAAAAACAAATACAATAGAGTTTAGGAAAAAAAGAGACAAAAACATATAATTATCAAGAAACATGACTAGACAAGTCTGAATATATTAAATAGTATATGTTATTTAGTAGTATTTATTAACAACATTAATATATATAACTCAAATATTAACTTCGAAAATATTAGTTAAACCAAGTTTACTTAAAAAGCTAGAAGAGTCTTTTTGAATCTTGTTATAGATATTGAATAATTTTTTATTGACTTTTATAGTCTTGAAATCTGTGTTGATAATAATAATAAGTCTCGCGAATTTATTAATTAAATAGGTTATAAGATACTCTTTAAAGTTAGGATTATCTGACTTTAAGACTAAGATAATAGGCAAAATTATTGTAATATCTTTTGAATCTATAGTTCTGATTATAAAAAGACTTGTTGATTTGTATTATCAAAAAGAAAAAAGATTGATAAAGAGTCAAAAGTAGTATTATATAGTTAGTATAATAAACTAAAATAAAGCAGAATTATCAATCCTTTTAAAAAGCTTTTTGATCCCAAATAAAAGTAAAAATAAAATAGTATATAATAATAAGAATAAGATGCTAATTTAAGTAGTTGTTTTAGTCTTAAGAATAATAAAGAAGTTGGAAAGCAGATTAAATATCTAATAATTAATAATATAGACTATGAGTTGTGTATAGCAGAACTTACTACAAGAATAAGCTTTCTTCAACAATAATAAGTTGGCTATTACATATAATAAAGAGGCCAAGTCGGTGGTGACGAGGGAGGAGTAAGCGTTTTGGGCAAAGCTTTGAAAAGATGTCCATAATATAAGCATATTATATACATCCTCGCAATATCGAAATTGAATAGTTGAAGCTACTTATTATCAAAAAGTAAGTTCTTTTATTTGAATAGAAAGAGTTTTTATTATAATAAGTCTTAAACAATCCTAATAAATATTTATAAATATATTTATAACCAAACACAATCAATCTAAAAAAATATAGTAGAAAAATATAGATGTTCAAATTAATAGTAAGATACTATTAAATAATAATAGATATATAAACAAAGTCTAAAAACAAAAAGTTTAGAATTAAGGCTTATATATCTAAGAATAATTAAATTAATAGAAAACTATTTTTAATATATTTTACTATTTTCTTATTCTATAAGATAGTAATAAAATTTAGACAAAAAATAAATTACTTTATATATGTAATAGATAAGATATATATAAAATAAAAAAGTTTGGAAGATACTTAAAAAGTTAAATATTAAAGAATACTAAATATAATAAGCAAAACTTTAGATAAGATCTTTATTTATATATATTTATTGGTTTTTGTATTATTGTTTGTAATAAAAGTCTATTCTTATGTAGCCAACCCAAGACAATTGATGAGGAAGCTGATTCTGTTAGCCCCTTAGATGAATTAGTGGTCTGCAATTATAGTGTAATGTATTGACTTTTTGAACAATTAAGCTGGCTTTATTGATTTTTATTATAGAGTAATGTAGAGGAAGCAAGACTTTGATATAGAGCACTGGTAGTGTTTAGGCCGTGAATATTGTTAGAAGAAGAGTTTATGGCGTATCAATAGTCCCCTAATCCTTGAGAGCTCCCTATTGAGGAAATGCTGCAAAGATATTGTGGCTTATATGCAAGATATTATTGATCGAATAAGATACGGTTAAACAAGAAGCCGATTTGTACTATATTGTAAGAAAGATATACGCGACCTTCTAATCTGGTCATTAATACTAAAGTGAAAAGATATGCACACTCTAGAGAAGCTTGAAGTATAGTGTTTTGATATAGAATAAGCAAAAGTGATCTTGAATAGGACTAGTAATTGGAGTTCTAAGTCTTTGAAAACTTACCCCTATCTCTTCTTTGCTTTAACCTAAAGAGCAGCCAATGTTTCTAATAAAATTAAAGTATGTGGTTTGCGAAATAATGTAAGGACCGTTGACGTTCTATTCTGTGAAAGCCATAGGTCCTGCATGGACGGGGCGGCGGCCAATCCCTCCCGGATACTTTGGAGCAGCTTGGCTGGAATTGGTTGGCCCAGCATGCGACAAAAAATGTCGGTTCGCCTGCTAACCTTTGCGGTGACCCCGATCTGCGGCATCTCCTCGGTGACCTTTACTTTCGCCCACTCTTCAGTAATCTCGATCTGCGGCCACCTCCTCGGTAATCTCAATCTGCGGCCACCTCTTCAGGTATCCGATCTGCGGCACATTCTGCGACCGACCCCGTCTCATTCGGAGCCACTCAATGGACACTGGGATGTTGAGGAAATTTTGCCTAATCTTTTGTACATATGTATATCACCAAACTAAGATATATACTTTTATGTGTACTATCGCAGCATTCACAGGCCAATAAGGTAGAGTTCCCCAATACACCTCCCACTCTGTATTACTGTTTCCACAAAGTCTGACCTTAGAATATTAGATGTTTTGTTTACCTCCAGATACTGTCTTAGTTCAAACCCAGCCTCTCTAGACAGATATTTTAAGATATAGATACTCTCCCTTATTCTGTTCTATAATTGACATTGTTTGCAAGTTCTATTATTCTTTTTGTCTGTAAGATACTCCAAATTCAAGAAATACTTGTATTGTTTACAAAATAACTATGGTATTGATTACATCTTCAAACCAAATTCCGGGCTTCCACTGCCAATCAACTCTTTCTGATCTTCAAAACTCGACTGATATATAAGTCTTGCTTTAGTATAGCTCTAGAAAGGCTTAACAGTTACTAAACCAAATTCAGATATAATGTACTTGTTGATAGCAAAGAGCTGCGATCGGAGATATCTACTATGCATTTGCAAATTCTTACAGAGATTTTTGTTAAATACAATGTTTACAAGAGACTTGGAATCCATTTTATCCATAGCTATGCCAAAGTTGCAGCTGATAATGTTATACTAGGCCATTTCTTTACAGAACCTTTAGATCGCTGGACGAAACCAATTTCGATAGAAGAGGTTAATCTTGTAGTGGTGTATGGACATATCTTCAAGCTTGTCGATAAAGATTGCTTTATAGCTTACAAATATGTTGAAGGCAAGGCAAATGATTTCTCTGATATCAATACTTTCTTCTTCAAAGAGCTGGTGAAGTGTCTGTGTTGCAATGGCTTAGACACAGCCATAGGACTCCAAATTCTCGGCCAAGTTGCTGAGAATATGGTCGAATTTGACTTTGGCGATTGCGGAACGGTCATGTTAAAAGATCAAGATACCTATCATGGAAATCTCTTCAGGACAATCGGGTAGGTATTTACTTGTCAGGATGGAGTCGTATCTTTCAAGGGTAATGAGAGTCATATAGAGACGAAGCAGGGGCCTTACAAGGTCTTTATCGATGGAAAGCTCGCACCAAATACTTTTGCTCTTAAAGCCATTTTGAAGCGCTTTGAGGTTATTAACTAGGTATGTTGTTGTGTATTTTAGGGAACCCAATATTAACAAAGTGTTAGGAAGGAAACTCCTGGATGATTATGAGATGGTTGGAACCTGTCAGATGAAAGTGGTTCTAAGTCAATGCTGTAGTCTATTAAGGAATCTCCCTTAATAAGGCCTCTACTATACACTTCTTTGGGTATATGCCTGTATACAAAACTCTCCTTTACCAAACTTCCCTACAATGGAGGAAGAAACAGCTTGATGTCAATTATTCTGGCCTTGTGCACCCAAATAAAACGCAGCAGTATAAGACGATTGGGTTGTTCTGAATAGTGACCTTTATCAAGTATCAGTACAGGTCACAAGTTGCAAGCCAAATCTTCGATATCTCCTGCTAGCTTATTTAATGTTGTGCTTCTCACATGCAATCATATGTACGCCAAGAATAGTATTAAGGAACCTTGCTTGCCATGCTATCTAAAAACCAAACTTCTACACTATAAGTAAAATTTAAGGTGCTTGCTTCTCAGCCAACTCTAACTTATCTTCAAGAAACGCATCAAGGTACCTAGTATCCTTTACTGGGTTTATTGTTTCATTTTCTTAGCGGAAACCATATCGGAGTAAAACTCCTAGAGTCCTAACTTCATTAATAGTATGACAATATTCATCCGAGATTGTGTGTCTGGTTTCCCTCAAGAAAGTCTTCTAAAATAGTGCTTGTGATTGGGAAGGATCGTTTTCAAAGTATGATCAGCCGTTGGGGCCGCTGTAATCAAGCACGCTCTCTAGTCCCCATAGAGCCATGCCGAATGGTTTAATTATTGTATCTGTCCAGTCAACTACACCAGTAATATGGCCGGAATCGGGATTAACAAGGATATTTATATTCAAGAGATCTTGATATGTCAAGACCTAAGGCACTAGATCTATTATCTGATCAATATTCTTCTGGGTATGTTCAAGAATTTTCGTAAATCAAGGAGGCAGGGAGCTAGATAACTGTTTGAGCTTAGAAATGTAGAGATGCCATCTGTTTTTGACTAGAGATTGGGAGATTTTCTATAACGCAGTATAGAACCTATAGAATTGTATTAGCTAGTAGTATAAATTGATTTAATAATGTACAAAGATCTACTTAACAAAGTCTATTACCGTGATATCTAGCTTAGCTGCTGTAATCGTACTTACTGTAAACATATACCCAACACCCACAATAATCTCTATAACCTAAATCGATACTGAAGAGTTAGATATCAAGCTGTAATATATAGTAGCTAGAGCAAAATGGCAATAAACTTGTTTAGCAAGCTTAGTCGTTGAACTACTAAAAGATAATACTTCCAATTAAAATTAAATAATAAGCCCCAAGTTTGATTGTAGTGTATAGCTATGAAAGCCTTGCCAGAGTACTAGTATTACAAAGCTCTTCATCAGATTCTAGGCGTATACATTACAATTGTCTTGGGTGACCTTATACTGCGTCTTAAACAGATCCAACATTGGTTTGGTGGAGAGGGCTAGCAGATGAAGAGGTCCACGTTATTTGGTTTCTAGAGCAGTCATAAAGAGGAAGGTGGCAGAATCTAGTAAATGCATTTCGTATCATTCCTAATTCATACTAAGTCGCATAGCTATAGCATATATATCCACAGTCTAGCCATCTTTTGAGATCGTAAATTATATTTTATCTTGAGAATTATAGTATTTAGAATTTACAAAACATTTATATGTCTAAAACTATCAACAAAATTTTTATTAAAAAGTACTTAGAAGTATTTAACTTTGACAGAATTTTGTGTATCTTTTTAGTCTGAAAATGTTGGAGTCTAAATACACCGAATCTTGGCCACTATTGGCTTACTAAGCAAATTACATGGAATTGTGTCCTATTATTTGAAAGTTTTGCAAATTACAATTTCTTTTTTCTTGTAAATAACCTATTTTATCAATATTTTAAATTACAAGTAAAAGATTAGATACCCCAAGGTTATTTTTGAATTAGATTAATGACTTAGTTTTTTGCTGGACTAGGCTCTGTTTAGCCACTAATAGATTTTATTTTACTTACACTGAAAAGCAGTTGTTTGTATTATTTTCTGTCTTGTATAAGCATTTTGTTTGCCTAGCGATATTTATTATCAGACTCCTTTCTCCCTCGCACCACGCCTTTATCAGACAATCTTCTTCTATTTATTATACTTAATATATTTTATTAGAGACACAGAAAGTATATTTGATATTATAGGCTTGACTTTATCTTTAGTCTTTGTATAAATAGTTAATTTTATTCTCTTAATCTTGTTAATAGTATAATTACAGTCAAGATAAATACTAAGACAAGTCTCTATCTATTTTATAGTTTATTATACTATTTATATACTATATAAACAATAATTTTTAAGTTTGTATATTTTTAGCTTATATCTAAAAATCATTGTATATTTACCTACTTAATCTACTTTACAAATAATAGTATATAGAAAAATAAAACTATTTAATGTTTCTAATTTTAACAAGACTTTGAAGATTTAGGACTTAAAAGAAAACTATAATATATAAGTAATAGAGACTCTAAAATTAGTTGACTTTTAATTGATTTGTATAGTTATAATATACTTTTAGATAATTCACAATAATCGAAAATCCTTAAATTATATATATATAATCTTATTATACTTTTTATTTAAAATTGTACTAATAGAATTCTTAGTATTTATTTAGTTTATAGTTACTTTATCATTTCTAAGAATATTGCTATATTTGGTGTTAACTATAATAAGTTCTATTGCTATTGGACCAAAACTACTACGATTTAGACTATAAATCTTAGTAATGTATATAAATATATATTTGTTTTTATAGACTACGATTTTTACTTATATAAATACTAAATAGACTTTATATTCAATTTATTTAGAGTTAATAGTGTCTTTCTTCCAAAACTTACTAATTATCTAAATACAAATAACCTATTAATTCTAGTTAGACTTCAAATTATTAACCAAAATTCTATATATATATTAGAGCTTATTCTTTCTCAAAAAACTATTATACTAAATATCTCAAATTTAAATAGATATATTTTTATTAAATAGACTAGCTAAAAGTTCAAAGCTAAGAATAGTAAGCTATATATATATTAAATAAATAAAATATATAGCCAAACTACTATAATATATAAAATTTATAATAAAAACAATTTTTATCTAAAGCTAAAAGACTTTTAAGATTTTAAGAATATACTTGTTAAAGCTAGAATTCTTTGTGTATAGTTGAGCACTACTTGTAGTATTAAATTTCATCACCAGCACGTTTGTGAAAGCAGTAGACTATTTGAATCTAATAGTTAAATAAGATTGTAATACAAATACCAAAGTATACTAGTATATACAATCAACAGAATTGATATTGTAATAGAAGAAAAAGATTAGTAACCTAGTAGTTGATTATATTCATCTAATTGTATATCTATTTTTTTTAGAAATCTAAGCCATAAAAAATAATTTCTTGTTTTTAATATTGTATTTAATTTTTGGATTTTGTTTGATCTTTGAATTTATTAGATATATATTTTTAATATCTTTGTTAGAGGCTAAAACATATTGCATGTCTTTTATATTAATGGCAAAGACGTCTCTATACTTTTTTAGTTTTGTGTTTATTATTATTTTTGTTAATCTTTTTTTAATTAGTTAAGTCTACTATTTGTAGTAATATACAATAATTAAACTTATCTTAAGTTATTTTATTTGATAATACTATTATATTGTATTTTTATTTGTATATTAATAATTATTAAATAGTATATATTAGTTTAATTAGTCTTAGTCTATTTTAAAAAACTATATTGTATATTTTACATAAATTTATTAAATAATTTATTGTTTTTGAAATCTTTAAATATAAAATCGATAGTCTTGTCCATATCTAGACAATATAAAAGATAAAAAAGATTACAATAAAAAAGAAATTCTGCCATACGTTTTTGGAGAAACTTGAACTCTATGTTATCTATTTTAATGATTTCTTTGATTGTATAAGATAATCCACAAAGCTTTAAAGTATTGCAATCTAATTTACATAGTTTTCGGTGTCTCTCTACTTCGTCTCCTTCACCTACTCCTCCTCCTTCGCCTCCTTCGCCTTGTTCAAGAAGCTTTTGACAACTATTCTTTTAAAAAATAAAACAAATCAAATTCTTTACTTTTTTAGCTTACTACTTTAAAAGAGCTTTATTGTTTAGTATTTATTATAGTAAGTTTGTAGTAGCTTATAATAATTTTTGAACTTTAAATTATACTTTTAATAATAAAAACCTTTTAAATACTTTGTTAAGAATATTATCTAGATTATTAATATTTTAAAGTTTTTTTTTCATTTTGGAGAGGTTATGCTTAATCCTTACTAGTAAGTCTACAGACATATCATATAAAGGTCAGCCGAGTCGGTAGGTTAGGCTTAAGTAAGCAAATGTTGAGGTTACTAAAAAGATAGGCAAGAATCAAGACCAGTGACAAGACAGGTTCAGAGTTGAGTCACCAAGGAGGTGGCCACAGATCAAGATTAATAAAGCAGTCTAGATTCCGCCCAGAATCGCAATGTACAACAAAATTTGGTTATAGGGTCAAAATGGCCATTTTAGTGTGGCAGTACTAAGTCCATTGCGACAGTGAATGCAGTTTTTGGAGGGGTTCGCGCAATCCACGCCATACTGGGGCTAAGGTGCAGCTGACCAAAATCGTAGCCTGTCGAATACGGTATATTCTAAAGGCCCTGTGGATAATGCTACTTTGATTCTCTTCCGACACTTCTTTACCAGTCACGTGTGATGGGTAAGAAATTCAGCGGGGCAGAGAAAAGGGGAAGCCGGTTTTGCAAGCGAGTGTAGCTGAAAGCCTCGATCTTTAAGTGGTTGGAAGACAGCGTTCTTGCGGAAAGTCGGCCAATTTTATCACCGCGCTCGAAGTTTGCAACATGTGACCATCGATCACGTAGTCGAATACATTTACGCAAAGCAACCCAAAAAACAGACATGTAGCAAAATCCTTGAGCTTGCATCAGCAACATCGATTTCCACATGGCCATATACTATCTGCTATCAATCCACTTTTATGTTCTCTAAACATTATTAATTCTTTATTAATGTATTAAGATAGTAGTTCCTCTTTTATTCATTATAATCATTTATTATAGTCAGTATAATACTTGCTTAAAATCGAATAACAAAATATCTACAATATTTTTTTTACAATATTACATAGATATTATAGTCTTAGACTCTTTACGATTTTTGTTAACAAAATAAAACTTTGTATACTTTTTGATTGGTACTTGTATATATTAAATTAATAGCATTCAATTTTAAGGTCTTATTTTTAATTAATTGATTAGATCTGATTATCTAATACAATTCTAATATATTTTGTTAATTGGACAATAGAATAATTATCTTTGCCAAAGATATTTCAGAATTAAATAAGTTACAAAATTTGTTTTACAAATTAGACCTCAAATTGAATTATTTTAGATAATAGTATTAACTAATCTTTATTTAGTATAGTATTAAATAACAAGTTTTTATTGTAATTCTAACTTTTTTTTTATTTGTAATTAGTATTTTTAGTATTGAACGTTTAAGTAGATCCAGCTTAACTTTAATGTTCTTTTGATAAGCTAGTCTTAGATGTAAGTGGTTCTAAGGGAGGGATGCTATGTTTATGAAATGACAAAAATAGTTATGGCTGTTGTTGCATCCCAAAACTCCTAGTGTATTCATCGCCCACCATCCTCGTCCTGCCTGTATCTCTAACTCTTCCATCTACCTTCGCTCATCAATTTGGTGGCAATATAAATCTACTTCTTACCCCTCCCTTTCTAGTCAATATGATTCTGTGTCAAGCAAATCGAAATATCCAAAAAGTTGGGCAGCAAGACTTAGTGCGAAAAAACGAAAGTAAGCAAACTATTCATACTATTGTATGTTTTGACTGATCGTTGATAGAGACGCGGCCACAAGGTATCAAGAAAGAGCGACTACAACCTCCTTGTAGAAGTGCACGCCTGCGACCCGGCCAGGAACAAACTGTATCTAAGAACACGAACATCGAACCCAAGCTCCCACTTCCCTCCCCAACCATCAATACTCTTGGCAAAGAGGTATGGAACTCTTTTTCTAATATGCTACAAAGCTAACTTAAGTCAAGTTTCCACAGGCTGAGGAACGAAAACGAAAACGAAAACAATCGCAAGAAGACAAAGCCCCCCTCTCCTCTGTCACTCCTCCTCAAAAGTGGCCGTGGACATCCTCTCCAGGATCTCACATTAAAAACACAATTTACAAGAACACAGCCAATATAAACAATAATCTAGTTACATATTAGATAAAAAGAATTGTAATAAATCCACTACTTAAAAAAAAGATATCATTATCTTTAATTAAAAAAAAATCAGAAACAAATAATAAATCTATAAGCAAAAATCCTACTACTAAAAATCAAATATATAAGAAAATTCTTTAAACAATAAATATTTATATAGACAATAGACCTAAAATTATCAATACTTTTTAAGCTTTTTGTAAGTCTTTGTTTAAAACAGAACAATCTTTTTCTATAGATTCTTTATTTCAAAACAATTAATTCAAAAACATTTGCAAAAGACTTTATAACAAAAACAAGACAAAGATTATTCAAGATATTTTATTGTTCTTTGTTTTTTTTATAGAAGTTTTATATACTTATAACAAAAAACATTTAGAATTTATAGTAGATTATATTAATCAAAAGTAGAATAACTATATATCTATTATAGCAGAATCTTTGTCTTAATCTAATTACTATACTAGATACAAAGAAACTATATTTATAAAAAATCAATTTTGAAAGCTGAAACCTTTTATTAAAGAATGAAAAGATATATCTTTTATAACTATAGTCTAGATATACTTTCTATATTTTACAATAAAAGTAAAATATAAAAACAAAGAGCTTAATATTGTAGATCAACAAAATACTTATAGCTCTAATATTACTATTAAACAAGTAGTTGATCTATACTATAAAATATTCTAATAATACAAACTTAATTAGAAAATCGTCTTATTTTTTATTTTGTATAATCAAAAGACTATTAGGATCTATAGCTACTATTCTATTATTAATAAAGACTAGATCTTTGTCTACTATTTCCCTTTTAAAAAGTTTGATATTACAAACAAGAAAAGTAAAAATAAGTAAACGACTTTTATATTTACAATAAATATTTATAATATTTTTGATCTAAAATATTTTAAGAGACTTTGCTTAGTTGTTGATTAATTGTCTAATTCTTTATTTAATTAATATTAGTTATAGTAATCAGATCTTAAAGTTTTGTCTTAGCTAGACAAGGAAGAATTGGATATAGTCAACTTCTAAGATATTTTATAATTAGCACCTTTATCTCAAATATCCCAGTTATCGTTCAAAAAGCCAAAAAGTAAGTGGTCATAAATAAGATAGAAAATACTTGATCATGGCGGACGTTGTAGGCCTGGACAATGTGCAGACTGGTACATTACAATTCATAACAATCGATCGCGAGTTGTTTTCTACATCCTTATATAGATACATATTCATTATAATTATAATAGATAACAGACAAACCAG
>Ga0302221_10001124_pt1 | contig 17630 bp, 3 predicted proteins | sample II_Palsa_E2_1_FD_193517 | JGI IMG/M metagenome (GOLD analysis project Ga0302221, IMG submission 193517) | Peat permafrost microbial communities from Stordalen Mire near Abisko, Sweden - II_Palsa_E2_1 | ecosystem: Environmental > Terrestrial > Soil > Palsa > Peat permafrost | place: Sweden... | reverse complement strand
CCATTCCATGTCACGTGGTCACGTGCACTAGCGCGGCTAGCATAGGCGGTGTGGAGCGGCAGAACTCGAGTATTTGTACGAACCGATCCTTTGTAAATAACCTCTTCTTTCCTTAGCTTTGAATAGTTGTAATTGAGACTATTTAACTAATGCACTTTGTGCTATAAATCTAGCGCTCGTGACATTAATTAAGCCAAAAAAACTTTTTATACTAATTTAAAGTCTTAAATTAAAATGTGCTAAATCTTATAATAGTTCTAGCTACTACGCTATTATATAGCCGCATAAATACTATTATATAATAATGTTATTGTTAGTATATTTGCATTCACTGGTTTTAGGTCACGTGACCTTATGTCATGTGACAGCACTAGTCCAGATTAGGTAGCCGAGGAAGTATATCGACACCATGGTGTTAATATCCTTCCTAATCAATTAACCACTTACTAACGCAACAAGCATATCACGATATTACGTGCCGTGCCTCGCGTTCCGGGTAAACCGACACTAATTAGTAAATGTACAAATTAGAGAGATTCACGATAGCTTTTATAGCGTTAATTTGTCTATAAGGTTATTATCAATTTCGAGGGTAATTTACGACTTTTGCGGCGTTAATTTGCCTGCAAGGAAGTAGATTTATAACCTTAGTCGAAGGGGGAGGATATACCGTATCGGTTTGTCCTTTGCTAAGCACTAAAATAGTTAGCTCTTTAACTATTTATCTAATTACTTCCTTCTTACAAACTTACTTTATTCTTATAAACTTACCTTCTTATAAACTTACCTTCCTACAAACCTACCTTCTTACAAACTTACCTTCTTATAAACCTACCTTCCTTATTACGAATACCCTACTTTCGAATACCCTATTTAACTTACTTTCGAGCTATATCTAGTACATATTAGAAATATTTAAGAAAATAGCCGATGTCTTTAGATAACGGTTAAAAGGCCTTTAGCTATAAGAAGTTTATTACTTACAAGTAAATACTCTTCTTCTTTTAAGCATACTTAACCCCGCGTCCAAACCTCTCGCGCAAAGTATTATAATTTAATATAGCAACCGATTAAAGAGCATAAATAGTAAAATAGAGCAATAAAATCAAGTTAGATACTACTATAAAGCAAGATCTTAAAGAATATATAGCTATTAAATGCTATAAGTATATCGAGCGCAAGATTAACGATAATAACTTATAAAAGGTTTATAAGTACGATTTTAAAGGCTTTACTACTAACATTATTTGTACTATGCATATTTAGTATTAATAATAACTACAAGTTATACTACAATATAATAATGTCTTTATAGTAAATAGGTCTAATAATATTATAGTTGCACAAATATTATTTAATGTCCTTATAAAGGAAAAATAGTATATATAAACTATAAACGACATTAAAACTGCAATTCTAAACCTTAAACGAGGACTTATTATATCTTTATATATATAATATAACGGTAATAGGTTTTATAATCGACGTTTTTAGCTTATTACTACTTAGCCTACTCTTACTCCTCTTATAACTACTCTTATAAATGCTCTTACAAATACCCCTTAACATGGCGGCTATATTCTACCTCTATTGCCTATAGCGTCTCTTCTTATAAGACTAAATGCCGGAGCAACTACATTTTAACCTTTTACAAATACTAAAGTACTTATATATTAGTCCCTACTATTACTACTAAATAAGCTTATAAGGCAACCGACAAATCCGATTTGTATTATTACCGATATTATAAAAGGGTATATCGATAGTGACAAATTCGATAGCGAAAGCAATAGTAGCTTAAATTTTAAGCTTAATATATTTTATATTATTTGCTATAATGCTAGACTTCTTAAAACCGAGCTTTTAAGAGCCTTTCTTATCATGTTAAAGGGACTAGCTCGAGACCATTTCTACGCTTATAGCTTATATGCGAGGACTTATAATAAAGCTATATCCCACTTGCGTAGCCTCTTTAAGGGAGCTAAATTTTAGCGTACAAATCTTGACAAATAAAACGCAACTAACTTGCCGTCTATTATATCAAAGAACTCTAAGAAGTCAATTATAAAGAGTTTTTAGATATTAGTCATTAAGCTACGCAATTTGAAGGGTAGCCTTACTCTTAAGCTATAAAGCGATGAGTTCTTATATAACAAGATCCTTATAGCTTGCTGCGGAGTTCTTGCATATAAAATTGCACTTATAAGGCCTTTACTTGATATTAGTAATCTAATAAATAAGCTAAACTCTGCAATTATCGTGTATAAGGCCGAGCATTTACTAAAGACCGAGATATTCTTTACCGATCGACAGTACTATTCGAATTATCGTAAATAAAATAGACCTTATCGAGGTTTTAAGTTTAATAATAACCGCTACGACTATAATAGCCGTCTAAATACTCGGAATTTATACTTTATATATAAGAAAACCGATTGCCGTTTATAAAAGTATACGCTAGAGGAATAAGAGGCAAAAAAGACTCGATTTAAGGCTAAAAACCTTAGTCGATTTAGAGCTTGTAACTCTTGTAACTTCGACAAACGCTTTACTATTGCTTATTTATAGCATATAGCCGAATTCGAGGGTAAAGACAATATAAGTAAGGATGAATTGGGTGACGCTTTTAAGGCTCTTTTAGTAGATACAAGTGAAGAAATAAAAGAGCAATACTCGGATTCTTATTTTACTTTAGTTAAGGTTCTCTTAATTAAATCATCAATTCCTTCTATTATTATTCCTTATACAAAAACCCTAGTTAATAACCTTAATAATTAAGCACTAATACACCAACTCATAACTCGGTTACCCTCCGAACTAGAGGGCAACTTTATAGACGATTTTATAAATAACTTTATTACTAGGAGCACATCTAAGTACGACTCTTACCACTTTTATAAAGTCGTAATCGATACCGGGGCTTCAAAATACTTTACTACCGGATATAGACAATTCTAGGCTCTATAATATACTAATAGGATTGCACTTAATAAGACTACTAAAGGACAAGTTATAATATAGTTTAGTATCGGTTTTACATTATTTATAAGATTTATAATAGTAAAAATACCAATTAAGTAAGTAGAATTCTATATTATATATGCAAAGACTCCATTTTTACTTAGCTTAGCCGATATAGACAAGCTAGGAGTCTACTTTAATAACTTTACTAATTCTTTAATCACTTTAACTAAGAATGTACTAGTAATACGACGTTTCGGTTATTCCTTCCTCTTATAAGACACTTTTCTTTGGACTTTTTTTATAAAGTCTTTTGCGTATAACCCCTACTTTTTAACTACTATTAAATTGCAACGATTATATTATAAGTTCGGCTATCTATTAGTTACTAAGCTTTAAAAGGTTTTAGAACAATTAAGGCATAACGTCGATAAGCTTATACTTAAGTACTTTACCAAGTATTACAAATACTACTAGAAGTATAATTAATTATTAAGTCGATTTAAGTTTAACTTTAAAGACGATGTCGACTTCAATTATTACATTATAATCGATATCTTTTACATTATAAAGAAACTAGTATTACACGTTGTCGATAAGGGTACACGATATTAAGCTAGCAAATAGCTATAAAATATTAATATAAAGTATATTTAGGATGCACTTAAAGCTTATTAAATAGATACTTATTTGGGCCCCCTTAACCAAATTACCGCGGATGCTAGTAAAAACTTTATTAGCAAGGAATTCGACTAGTACGTAATTATTATAAGTATAAAAGTCAAAATTGTACTTTTTAAGGCTTATAACTCCGTGGGAATCGTCAAACGTTATTATAGGCTAATACGTAAAGCATATTCTATTATTACTACTAAAATGCCCGATATTAGTAAGGATATAGCTTTATAAATGGCTTTTAAAGCTATTAACGATATAGTAAGACCCGATAGCATAATATTAACGCTTTTAGTATATAGTGCTTACTTACGAATTACCGAGCACGACCCTCCTTTGCTATTAGTTACCTAGCGAGTACTTGTAATTAAGAAAGCTATAGCTAAAGTATAAAAACTATAAGCGAAACGACAAGTGAACGATGCTCTTAACGCACGAAACAGGCCTAATATAATTATAATTCACGAACTTGCATTAAATTTTAAAGTATTAGTATAGCGCGAAGGAAATACAAGCTAATTAAGGAAGTAAGATGGACCATATAAGCTAGTTAGCATAAATAGAGAATCGTGTATACTAGCACTTCCTTATAATAATACAACCTTCCGCGTAACCTTTATCAAACTATACCTTACTTTAATTACTAAAATCGAGGGTATTTAAGTAAAATCTACAAGTGAAGAGTATATAGTTGAGGAACTTACGCCTCTACTAGTAAAGCGTAGTAAAGGACAACTGCGCAAGAACTCACATATTACTATATTCTTGCAAGATAACAACTAATATTAGTTTTAAGCCTCCCGCTAATTAGAGGTTTTAAGATTACTAGAAAAGGGTGTCTTTGAAGTGGCAGTTGACGTATTAAAAGGAGTACGCATTTTCAACTCCCGATTCGTCGACGAAGTAAAGAATAAGGGTACCGAAAAGGTCTTTGCAAAATCGAGACTCGTTATATAAGCTTATAACGACGATGAGAAACGTCTTATATTAACACAATTACTAACTATTTAGCGGGTTAGCTAAAAGATTATCTTGTGCATTATTACAATTACACAAGAAACTACAAGATTATACTTGCGTGATATTTCGCAAGCGTATATACAATTAACAACCTCACTAAACCGCGACTTTTATATTAACCCTCCCTATAAACTCACATAGTAGCTAAACCTTAAAAAAGGCACCATTTTAAAGGTTGTTAAACCCTTATATAGCGTATTAAAGGCCGGAAATTACTAGTATAATACATACTACTCCTATCATATCAAGAAGCTTACTATAAACTAGTCTACATACGACCCTTGCTTATTATATAGCAACCAACCCTTTAATATTATTAGGCCATAAACCGATAATACGCTATTGGTAGCAAATAACCAATTTATAAAACAAGAGCAATTACAATTGCAAAAAGCTAGGTTCTTAGCTAAAGAATGGGAGCGCTTTACCCCTATTTATAACCTCAAATTTAACAGCGCTATTATACACTTTAAAAACGATAGCAATATTACCTTTACACAAAAACGATAATGCAAGAACCTAAAGCTTATATATAATAAGGATATAACTACAACTAATAATAGAGGAACTATACGCTAAAACCTCTTTATTAGGGACTAATATATTGCCTAGCGAGCTAAAGGAGCATATATTGCATTTGTCTATCAACTAAAAGCCGCATACGACCTATTAATAGCCGTATAAGCTATTAAGTTAATTAAGAAGGACGTACAAGCTTTAAATAAGCGCATTTAATGGCAAGTTAACAATTCTACTAAGGGATTACGCTTTATTAAGCTATAAAAGGACTCCCTATAGCTACTTGTTTTTACAGATGCGTCATTTGCAAATAATAAGGACCTCTCCTCCTAAATCGGGTATATTTTAATACTAGCTAATACAACTAAGCGCGCGAATATACTCTATTAGTCTTTTATTAAGTGTAAGAGAGTAACTAAGAGCGTCCTAGCTTCTAAGCTTTATGCAATAGCACATAGGTTTGATATTAGAGCCTCTATTAAGTCTACAATCGATAAGGCGCTAGGAATTATACCCCTAGTCCTTTGCACCGATTTCAAGTCTCTTTACAAATGCCTTATAAAGCTCGGAACTACGCAAGAAAAGAGACTTATAATCGATATTATATGCTTACGCTAAGCATATAAGCAAAGAGAGATTGCTTAAGTGAAATAAATTAAAGGCACCTCGAATCCGGCCGATTTTATAATAAAGTCGAAACCCTCTAATGCCCTTAAGCTCCTCCTCGATACGAATAAAGTCTAGATAAAGGTACAAGAATAGGTCGAACGCGACTAAGGGGTTAAGAATTGGTATACAAATAATATAAGGGCGGATTAGAAGAATATACGGGTATATAAGGACATACGGATAACGTACAAGTGTATTAAGGAATATACGGACGTACGGGGACACACATATAGGAGGAATATAGGGGAACATGGGTGGACTAGGCCTAATTAGGCAACTTATATGCGGTTAGAAGAAAATGGCGTTTTTAAGCACTTTTAAAGTAGCTCTAGTATTAGTATATTTGCATTTACTAGTTTTAGGTCACGTGACCTTATGTCATATGATAGCACTAGTCTAGATTAGGTAGCCGAGGAAGTATATCGACACTATAGTGTTAATATCCTTCTTAATCAATCAACCACCTACCAACGCAACAAGCATATCACGATATTACATGCCGTGCCTCGCGTTCCGGGTGGACCGACAATTATATAATACTAATAATATATTTATATAGCTTATCGCTCTTCTTCTTCCCTCTTCTTTTTTCCTTAGCTTTAAATCTTTTAATTAAGGCCTATTTCTACAAGATCTAGTATAAATTACTTCCCTTTAATAAAGTGTCTTATAGTCTTGCTTGTATAAGCCCGTCACAAATCTACTTGTTTCTAGCTTTTAAGAAATAGAAATATTACTAGAAAAACAAAGATTATATATTATAATAGCTTTAAATTTATTAGAAAATATTATAAGAAATAAATATATATATATGCACTTAAAATCACGTAAAGTTCGACAAATATTCTACAAATCGTCTAATAAAATTTGTCGAACTACAAACTTATTATAAGAGGGTTCGATTTGCACTTATAGTATATAAATACAAGTCTATGCGATTCGCTCAAATAATCGCGTTCCCATGTGTTACCTCTTTAACCTACACAATAATGCGGCCTCTAAAAACCCCGCGTTAACCCCTTAAAGAAGTCTCTCTTAATACTAGATCTAGAGTCATTAGTGCTCGTGATTATAGTATTAAGTTTGAAGCAATTAAGCGCTTAAAAAGCTTTACAAATTCGACTTGTCGAACAATATACAAAAATGCGCTAAACTAGACTTTTTATATTATTAACAATTATATAAGTACACCTTTAATACTTACTATTCTCGACTACTACAATATATAGCGTGCTATTATAATAAATCTAGGGATTACTGCCACTTAACTTTATATTTCTTATATGCTATACGCTTTTAAAAAGACAATTTACTAGTATATCTTTAAATTGGGCATATAAAAGTAAAGGGCAAAGCAAAGGCCATTTTTAATTGCAAAGTATACGCTATTATATATAGAATAAGCTTTAAAGTACAATTAAACTTGGCTATAAGTATAGGTAAAACTATTAAATATTAATCTTTTTTTGCTTTAAGTATTATCTAGAGCGATTTTTACTAAGTAGGGTATCTCTATTAAAAATTAGGATAGAAATAGTAGGTAATAATATCATTTTGCCTAATTTGGACTAAGCTCGGGGGTGTTTAGAGAGCGTTTCTCAAGGAAGTGGGGGAGTTGGGCTACTTAGCGCTTGTCGTTCCACCCGGAACGCGTGGCATAGCACGTTTATTCACGTGGTATGCAACTGCATTCGGTGGGTGGTTGATTCGTTGATTCGGAAGGAAGGATATCAACACTATGGTGTTGATATACTTCTTTGGCTACCTAATTGGGACTAGCGTACAATCAGGTCGGATAAGTCACCGTCACACGATAATTTGAGACTGCTTACCCCTTTCATTATAACTTTATTAAATTCTAATCGAATTTGCTTATTTTTAAGCTTAGTTAAAAAGATTTAATATTTTCTTGTATTAATTTAACTAATTATATATATTAATTTTTATATTGGTATAAAACCATAAAGCTTTATAAAAAATAAAAAAAATAAAAGACATATTTTTAAACTCTTATTACTTTTAATTTTGTTAATAGTATTTTCTACGACTAAAATATACTATTATTTATATTATTTTAAAGCTTACAAATTAGCTATACACAATGATTATAATGAATTATTAAGTTATTAAGATTTTAATATTTAGATTTTCGAGAAAATAAGCGAAAATAAGCAAAAATATACGAAAATCATAACTTTTAAACTTTAATAGCTTTACGCTTATAAATTCTAATTATATGAAACTTCTTATACTTATTTAAAATTACTATGAGTTAAATATATTAAAGTTTTAAATACTTATAATTAGTAAATTATAAGTGAGATAAGACTAAATTTAGCAAAATCTTATATAATCTTTATATTAATATAATAATACAAGTAACTTATATTATATTATTAAAATTTATTAGCTCTTAATATGAAATCTTTAAACCAAATATTAATAGCTATATTATATAAAAAGTTATAAGGGTTAAAACTTCTTTAAAGTCAATGTCACGTGACGAACACTTAACCGACCTGATTGTAAATGTGACTAAAGGGTATCCTTAATTGTACCAACAGCGCCCTTTAGCAAATATTACTTAAGTCTAAAGCTTGTTAATTATATCAAAGCATCTTTGTTTATAGTAATTTGTGTGTTTAGTAGTAGAGTATAATAATTTATAATATTTTGATTTTAAATTTAAGATTAAAATATACAACTAAGTAAAATAGTTTACCCATTAAACGCTTATATATACTAGTTGCTTAAAATTTTATTATATTATAATAATATAACAAAAATAGAAAAAATGAGTTTAGAATTATAATTTACGACTTAATTATAGTTATCTTGAAATTTTTTAATTTTTTTAAGCACTTTTGACCAATTGCAATTTTTTAATTTTCCTTATATCATAGTCGGCTTGTGCGTCACAACTAAGGGGCCCTACCCTTAGTCAGCGAAAGCGATTTGTCTCCCTTGCTAAATGCGTAAATAACTTTATAACTACAAATCTAAAACCCATATAATGTAATATAATTATGCATTTAAGCATTGCGCATAAAATGAACTTTTTAAATTTAAATAATAATAATGTATAGCTATAAAGTTATTATTATTTTTATGTGAGTTTTGCGAAAAAATCGCGATTTTGTGGGTAAAAAACCCCTCCAAAACTCGGCTTGCCACTTCAATTTTAATAACTTTATAGCTATTATGCTTAAATATTCATTTTTAAGTGATGAAATTATATATTAAAGTATTGCAAATAGAATACAATTTTTAAAATTATATAATAATATGATTATATAGAGTTATTAAATAAATAAATAAATAGAGGGAAACAACTTGTGATATGCGGGAAGTCGGCTATACACATAAGGCTAGTGATACTAGGGATCAGATGACCTGTAAGCACTAGAACTCCCGGAGCAGCATTTAGTTTGCAATAGAGGAATATTTGACCTGTCTTATATCCTTATAAGCTATAAGCTTTAAAGATATTTACTTATATTTGCTAAAAGGGCAAAAATTAGTTTTATATTAAATATACTCTTTAAAATTTACTAAATTGTTTATATTGCCTTATTGCTTACTAATAACATCCTTATAAGCTAATCTCTTTTATTTTAAATAAAGGAGATAATTTAATAAAGTAATTATATCTTTTACTAATTATATTAAAGTTATCTCCTTGCCTAGTTCCGGTATTAGGCTTAATTAGCTTAATATTAATAGAAGCAATAGCAAAAACAATAGTAGATTGCAGTTATATATTATTAATAAGTCCTTTTTAGAAGCTTATAATAATTATCCTTTTAGCTTTGCTTTATTGCTTTAAAAAGCTTAAGCTTAAGCTAAAGTAAAGGAAGCTGCTTTAAAAGCAAAAGTAGTAAACTTAATTAAGAAATATTATAAAATTAGTAATAAAGAAGTTGCTATAAATGCTACCATTATTGCATTAAAGGCTAAAAAGGCTACTTTAAAGGTAAAGCTCTACTTTATAACTATATTAGCTTTCTTTATTTATAAGGACTTAATACCCTTTAAATATATTATTAAACTTACTCTTTCAATAATTATCTCTTCTTATATAGCCTTTATTATATTTCCTTTTATTAAAGATAAGTAGCTTATTATAAGTTCTAGCAATGCAAATAAAGATATAATATAAAAAAAACCTTATTTAACATTTTTAAGAGAAGCTTTAAGTATAAGAAGATTTTAAAAGTTAAAGTCTTTAAATTATATTAAAGGAAAGATATTAAAGAGTAATGTAGGAGGGCAAGGGCTCCCATTGATACAACTATAGAAATGGAGGGAGTGCAAATGGTGGTGCAATTAACTGATGGCATTCGACTACTAGACTAAGTTTATAGGTAGCTAGAACACGATATTTATGCTCCTTCGCGTAAATCACGTGCAATGCCACGTAACCCCGCTATATATGTCCCTCCCTTTTATATACTTGTCCCTTAAGTATAAGCACTAAATAATAATAAGACTAGTCCTTGCATATACCTTATTATATAAAATAAGAGCTTATTACGTTTGCAAACTATAATAAAGACAAGTTTAAGCTTATATAACTCTTATCTTTAGTATTCGTCTAATTAAATATTATATTTACATCTCTAAAAAGCCTCTTACTTTACAATTAATAGCTAGTAAAGTCGACCCTTTTGCAATAAGGCTTTACTTAATACCGGTTCTTCTAATATTATAAGCTACTTTAGCTAAACTAGTATACTTAGCTTGTATTTACTTATATTTTTAAGGCCTTTATAAGGCTTAATAATCTTATCTTATAATATTAAGAGTAATATAAATGTATAATTAGTATTTGTAAAAGAAAAAAAATCGATAATATAGTTGTAAAAGGAGGAGGTTTGTCGTTATAAGGTATATTTGTCAAAAAAGGGGTAAATGCGACTATAAAGTACTAGAAAATTAAATGCTAAATCGTAAAAGAATACCGAATTAAATGCTAAATTAACTGCTTGCGTGCAAGCTTAAGAGGTAAAGAAATAATAATATTATAGCTATAGTGTAAAATGTTATATAAAAAGCGACAACGAGGATAATCGATCGATCGGTTAAAAGGTAAAGGCGATAACGTAACTACAAATTAAAGGATTATAGCGACTTTATAGCCTTTAATCGTCCTTGCGTCGCTTATTAAATATGTAAGAGGGCAAGGGCTCCTATTAATACAATTATAAAAATAGAGGGAGTGCAAATAGTGGTGCAATTGACTGATGGCATTCGACTACTAGACTAAGTTTACAGGTGGCCAGAACACGATATTTATGCTCCTTCGTGTAGATCACGTGCAGTGCCACGTGACCCCGCCACAGTAAACTATATTTATAATAAGTTAAAAGGCACTATTTCGGGCTTAACCTTAAACTTATAACACTTACTCGAGTAAAGTAAATGCTATAGCTATTATATTATATAAAAACTTGTATAATTTGTAAAAGGCTTATTATAAGAATAGCTCCTTTTATAAACTAATTACTTAAAAGAAGTTTAAAGCTTTCTTTGCAAATATAATTAACTCCTTTAAAGCTTAAAGTCAAAATGCCTTTAAAGGTCTTTGTGACCTTTAATAAAGCTTAAGCAAATTAGTTATTAAGTTATATACTTAAATAATTATATTTAAATCCGACTTTAAAGCTATAAATAAAAATAGTTGCATTGAAACCTTTAATATTACTTTAATAAACTAAAAAACTAGAAAGATATTAATTTTTATACTTTATAAAAAATAATATAATATGCAAAGTATATTATTAATAAAAGATATTACTTAAAGTATAAAGCAAGTATTGAAAGAGGCTTAAACTCTAACTTTAATACTAATAATAATACCTCTTTTAATACTTTAAAAGAGAGCAAAAAAAAGAAAAAAGAAAAAGCTTATAAAGCTTAAAATAGCTTTAAAAATAATTAAGCTAGCTTTAAGCTTAATCTTAAAAGCTAAGCAAAATATAATATTACTTGTTATACTTGTAACTAAAAAGGATATATATTTAAAGACAAGAGATACTTAAAGTATATTAATTAAGCTTAAGACTTCTTTAAAAAGGCTAAAGCTAAAGAAGATATTACTATTGCTATATGCTATATAAATTAAATTATATAAGCAAATCAAAAACAAAGCTTTTTATTTAAAAGTATAAAAAAAGGCAAGTTTAAGTCTTAATAAATTAACGGCACTTGAAAATAAAAGGATAAATATTAAAGCTTATTTAGTATAAGCTAATATTAAAGCTTTTAAGTAGCTATTAGGCCTTAAAAATACTAGTTTTAATTATAACTTTCTTAATAATAATTAGGCTAAATTAAAGGGTTTTATATCCCGTGCTTAATTCAATGTCAAGTTTATTACCTTTTATAATAATAAATTTAAAATATATTACATATATAATTTTGATATCTTTATTATAAATAATTATATAAAGACTCGATTATATAAGCTTTATTTTTATAAGTGCAAAGCTATAAGTTATTGCTTAGTTTTTAGAATAGAATTCTATAAGGCTATAATTGCTTAATATTATAATTATATTAAAAAATATTAAATATATGCACTTATATAGCTTAATAATATTAAAATCTTAATATTAAAAGAATTTAAGGCAAAGCTTAATAAGAACTTAAATGCTATTGTCTAAGTCCTCTTTATAAGTAAAGGCAATTATAATTGTCTAATTAATTAGTTTTTATATTAATATAAAAGTTATTTTTATTATTACTTTTATCTAAAAACCCGAATTTGTTATAAATATTATCTTAACTTGCTAAGTTTTTAGGCTATTACTAAAAGGTTTTGTTAAATTGCCAAAATACTATAATAGCTTTACGAACATTTTTAATAAAAGCAAAGCTAGTAAACTTTTAAAGCAAAAAAAGTTTAAATAATTTATTAATATTATTAATTTTCCTTTATATAAGCTTTTATATAATCTTTTTAAAGTTTAGCTTAAAGCTTTAAAATTATATTTAGCAAATGCTATTAAGAAGCGCTAAATTCGGCTATTTATAAGCTTAGTAGAGGCCTTTATCCTTTTTGTACTTAAAAAGGATAATAGGTTATACTTTTATATTAATTATTATAACTTAAATAAAGTTATAATCAAAAATTAATACCTTTTTTTATTAATTAATAAGATATTAGATTACTTAATAAGCGCTAAAGTCTTTATAAAGCTTAATTTAAAAGATATATATTATTAGATTTATATTTGTAAAAATTATAAATAAAAGATAGCATTTTATACTTGTTATAAATACTTTAAGTATTTTATTATGCCCTTTAGCTTAGTAAATACTTTAGCTATATTTTAAGTATATATTAATATATTTATAGCAAGCTTTTTAAATTATTTTATAGTTATATATTTGGATAATATTTTTATATATTTAAAAAACTTTAAAGAGTATAAGGAGTATATATGCTAAGTTATAGCTAAGCTTTGCAAATACAAGTTTAATATACAAACGCTTAAATTTTTAAGCTTTTGCATTAAAGTTAATAGAATTAAACTAGACTTTAAAAGGATTTATAATATTGTTAAGTAGCTTAAATTAGAATTATTTTATAATATATAAGTATTTCTTAAATTTGTGAATTTTTATTACTATTTTATTTATAAGTACTTGCATATAGCATATAGCTTTATAAATCTTTTAGTTAATATAAAGAATAGTCGAAAAATTACTCCTTTTAATTAAACTTTAAATATTAAATAAAGTTTTTAAAAATTTAAAGCTACTTTTACTTAAGCGCTTATCTTTATCTATTTTAACACTTTTAAAAAGATTTATATAAAAACTAATACTTTCAAGTTTACTATTGCTAGCTATCTCTTTTAACAAGTTAATACAAATGCTAAAATATATAAGTATTAGCATCTTATAGCATTTTAGTCTTAAAAATTATCTAATACTAAATGCAATTACTAGACTTATAATTTTAAGTTACTAGCAATTATAAAAGCTTTTAAGTAATAAAGATATTACTTTAAAGGTTTGAAGTATATAATTAATGTTTTAACTAATTATAATAACCTTAAATACTTTATAAAAATAAAGTATTTAAAAAGTTACTAAGTATAATAAGTAATATACCTTATTACTTATAATTTTGAAATCATTTATTAAAAAGGTGCTTTAAATGCTACTAATAAACTTAGTAAATATTTTAATTATTAAAAAGGACTTGCTAATATAACTTAGCTTTTTACTTTTTAAAATAAACTTAAAAGAAGCTTTACTATTATAATTTAAAGCTTAATAAGCCCTAAAAAGTCTACCCTTAATAAAGATATATTATTTCTTGTAATTGCTGCTATTATATAAAGAGATTTGCTATAAATTAAGCAAATAAATTATTTTATAAATCCTTTAATTTAAAGAAAAGGTATAAAAAAGCACTTTACAAGTTTTGCTATTATAGCTATAATAATAAAGCTATTTATAGCAAATTTATTTAATAAAACCTATAACTTTATATCTTTCTTTTAAGTTATAAAATTAAGTAATTGCGAGCACTTAATTTTATATTTATAAATATATATTACTATTAAAAGGGCAAGAGTACTAGCCCCTCTTATAAAGCCCCTTTTAGATATTATTAAAGTAGCTTAATAAAATAACAAATAATATAAGTTTATTATTGCTAAAAAGCTTAGCAAATATAATATAAACAAAGAAGTTATATAAATAATAAATAAATAACTTAAAGCTACTTTAATATTATAAGAGAATTTATATTTTTAATAACTTTGCTTTATATACAAAAGTTATAAAACTTTATTATAATAACCTTTTAATAAGCTATTATAAAGTTGCTAAGACTTTTAAACTCTTTTATAAAACTTATTATTAAAAACAAACAAATAATATTATATATAATTATTATAAAGAATGCAATATTTGCTAAAAAGTTAAAGCTAAAAGGCATATGCTATATAGTTTACTTAATAGTTTATTATAGCTATTAAATCTTTAAAGCAAGATCTTTTCAGATTTTATTATTAAGTTATTAGCATATAAAAACCTTGCTAATAGTCTTGCTTTTAATATTATTTTAGTAGTAGTTAACTAATACTCGAAGATAGCTAAGTATATTATATATTATAAAACTATTAACTCTTTAAAACTTACTAAAATCTTATAAAAATAAGTCTTCTTAATTTTTAGTATATTTAATAAAATAGTTTCTAATAAAAGAATAGTATTTACTAGCAAATTCTAGTTTATGCTTTGCTTTTATATGCTTTGCAAATAATATTTAAATATTGCCTTTTATCTTTAAACTAATAAATAAATAAATAAAATACTAAAATTAAGCTTTAAAATACTATTTAAAAGCTTATTATAATGCAAATAAGAATAACTAATATAATAAGCTATCTTTTGCAAAATTTGCATATAATAGCTTAAAATATCAAATTATATATATATTATAGTTATTACTTTTAATTATTATAAAATCTTAAAGGCAAGATTAAAGAAAAGTATTAGCTATATGCAAAAAGCTTAAAGTTTTATATAAAAGGCAAAAAAAGCTTTAAAAACTTTAATATTAAGCGCAAAATAACTAAAAAGGCTATTATAATAAGCACTAATTAAATAAACACTTTTCCTTAAAAGATTAAGTAATACTATTAATAAAAAACATTAAGCTAAAGGCAAAAAAGCTTGCTTTAAAGTATATAAAACCTTTTAAAATTTTGCAATATATTAAAAAATTAATATACAAGTTAAAGCTACTAATATTATATAATTATCGTTATTTAATATTTAATATTTTCCTCTTTAAAGAGTATATAGCTAAAAAGGGTTAAAAAGCTTTTAAAATTGTTAAATAATAATAAAAAGCAAGAATAAGAAGTTGAAGCTATTATTAATTCTTAAAATAATAATAAAAACTAAAAGTATTTAATTAAATAAAAGCATTAGCTTAATAATTATAATACTTAGTTGCTAGCTTACTTTAACCTTTAAAACTTTAAAGAACTTTTGGAATTATATTAAAAAAGCCAGATCTTCGAAGTTATCTCCATTATTATTAAAAGCATTATAATATTAGCAAAAGAGGCACTTGTAATAAAATTGTCCTTTTAAGTAGCAATAATGCTAATAGTTAACTTTATGCCTTAAATGTATATATTTTAGTATTTTTAGACTAAAATTAGCATTATTTTTTAAAAGGTTAAAAAAACTTATTTGCAAAGCCTTTTAAAAGTCTTTATCTTTTAAATTTTTGATATATAAAGAGGAATTTATTAACTTTATCTTTTGCTAAAAGTATTTAAAGTTTTAAATATTATTAAAAGCATTATAGTTAAATTTTATAATTTAAAAATTATAATTATCTTCTTCTTTAATAAGGGACTTTTAATTAAAGTAATCTTAAAGCTATATAACAAAGATAATAATAATATCTTCCTAATCATAGTAAGCCTTATAAAGATAGTGTGAAGGGGTTAGCAAGGCGTATAACCAAATAAATGGAGGGAGTGCAAATAGTAATGCATTTGTTAATTGGCATTTGACTACTAAAGAATTAAGTATATAGGTGTCTTGAATTACAATACTTATATTCCTTCGCTTAAGTTATATGCGTAGGTGCCACGTGACCCCACCACATTCGTCCCTCCTAGATAAGTGCTTGTCCCGAGCACACGAGATAGCCAAAACAACCAAAACAACAAGAACAGCTCCATATATATGCCATATTGCGTAGACAAGAGCCTACTACGTCTACAAACCGTAGCAAGTCTTGCCCACGTGATTTAAGCTCTCGTCTAATTATAGCTCCAAAAACACACTTCTTATCCGATTTAAACCAAATATTTAAGTATATCCTCGATTTTCGTGTTCTTAGCTCAATCCTTCGGAAATAGCTTCGCCTAGTACCGTCAGTCTTATGCCTTCGCGGCTGCTCGTCCAATACTGCAAGCTATTGATACAAGTTTTAAGTATTCTTGTATTTAAGCTTCCAAGTTTAATCTTTTGCTAGTCTACACGCGTCTCGTGTCAAAAAGCAGGTATTCGACTCGTATTCGTCTTCGTAAAGGCTCTTATCGTGTAAGAGAAAAAAGAAGAATGTCGTTGTAAAGCAATCGTAAAAAGAGGTTCGTCGTCGTAGAATGTCGAATAGGGGTAAACGCGACTGCGATATGCTATAAAATCGAATGCCGAATCAAATGCCAAATTGAATGCTCGCGTGCGAGCTCGAGGTATAAGGAAATGCCATAGCTATAGCGTAGGATGCGATGCTATAACGATACAAATAACGATAAAAACAACGACAGCGACGGCAACAACACGCACTCTTGTCTGCGAACCAAGAGATTGTGGCGACTCTTAGAGTCTTTAACCGTCCTTGCGTCGCTCACCAAATATGTGAGGGGGTTGGCAAGGCGATACAACCATCGAATGGAGGGAGTGCAAATGGTAATGCATTTGTTGATTGGCATTTGACTACTAAAGAATTAAGTATATAGGTGTCTTGAATCACGATACTTATATTCCTTCGCTTAAGTCATATATATAGGTGCCACGTGACCCCACTATAATAGTCAAAAATTTAAAGATATATATTAATTTTGTTTATATATTAATATATAAAATATAATTTAAGTTAAAAATGCTAAGCTTACCTTTTTATAACTTATTTTACCTTTATTATAACGCTTGCAATTCTTCTTTTTAAGTAAAGTTAAATACTTGATTTTAAGATTAATAATTATATATTTAAAGCATTTAAGATAATAACCTAACTA
>Ga0302221_10001123_pt1 | contig 17643 bp, 17 predicted proteins | sample II_Palsa_E2_1_FD_193517 | JGI IMG/M metagenome (GOLD analysis project Ga0302221, IMG submission 193517) | Peat permafrost microbial communities from Stordalen Mire near Abisko, Sweden - II_Palsa_E2_1 | ecosystem: Environmental > Terrestrial > Soil > Palsa > Peat permafrost | place: Sweden... | reverse complement strand
ATATAATTAAATAATAATTAAAATATTAATTTAAATATATATATATATTATTTTAATTAATTTATTTAAATAAAATATTATATAAAATATTATATATTTAATTAAAATAAAAAATATATAAATATTAATTAAAATATTAAAAAAAATTAAATCTTTTAATAATAAAAATCAAAAAATAAAATTCGAGTTTTTTTTAATTATTATATTTATTTTAGTTTAATAATATTTTTAATATAATATATTTTTTAAATTTTAAAAAAAATTAATACTTTAGAATAATTTATATAAGAATATAATAAAGATTAAAGATTTTTTTTTTTATTATATTTATTTTTAAATTTAGTGAACGACTAAAAATAATATATAAGAATAATATTTTATAATAAAGAAGAGTATTTTTAAACCTTAAATAATCAAAGCGTCAGGACTCCCAAAATCCGTCAACTTCTATAATGCGCGATCAAATAACAAAGAGCAACACGCAAACGTAAATTCGCAAAACCAAATAACTTATAAATAATCAACGTTGCTACTTCAGTAACAATCAAATTTCTTATATAATTCGGTACTTAAGTATTCCCACTACCTGCTATACGCTCGTAGTAAAATCAACCCAAACACGTTCCCACCGGATGTACCTCTTCGCGATGAGAACAGATTTATGTCGACGACAGATGATGAATCTGTAGACTGCCCTCCGCAAACTCAGTCCTACGGCACCAACGAAGCATGCAGTACAGCCGCTGAGGTCGATACCCATCCTGTACTTATAGCTCACTCTCAAGAAAAGGAGAATTCTCAACACAACACCTGCAGAGAGCTTATCATAAATGGGGAACCATGGGTACCAAGTAGTGCAGTCTCTCATAACAATACAGTTGAAGAGAGGGTACCATCACTGCCTAGATTGTGTTTGCTCCTCTTCGAGATATCATCCGGCTGCGAGCCGAACGAGTGTCCACAATTGTTCGACAGGTGCCCGATATCGTCAACCAGCATCTGAATATCGCTATATCTGAGTACTCCCGCTTTTTCGAGAGCGTACGAAACTAGATTTGGAGTCGGAATGCAGAGAGGATTGGTACCGTCTCTGGTCTGCCGCCTGTGAGAGCAACAGGGCACGGAAACCCACTCGCCAGACAAATCCAGACGAGTATTTGGTGCCGATATGACAAGTTCGATAACAATTACCGTTCACTTACATCTGCCCACGGAAGTAAATTTTGGATTCACCAAAGGATAACGCTATTAGGAGATGTAAAACCGGTCTCTCAGCATTTACTCTATTCCCAGCCCTTCCCATGAAGTTGCGCTTGAAGATTTGGGATGCCATCGCCTATGTTCCTCGAGTGATGCAAGTAGAGTCCAAGTTCTATTTGGGTAAAGAATTCCGCCATAATCATGTGAACTTTGCTTAATATATCAGTCATGTTCATCGAGTTCCTATAATTCTATAAATCTGTCGAGAACCTAGGGACCAAGGGTTGGAACATTATAAACCTATGCCGTTGCAGCATGTTCCCCGTTTTTAGAGGACCTAACTCTGGACGATGACTTTCCTCTAATGGGAAACTTTGTGGGAAGTGCAGGCACGGCTCCACTACCGTCGGCTGCGGGGCCAAGCAACCAAGAATCTACTCCAGCTCGGTACATTGCAGAGGGAGATATATACTACAACCCCAATGCAAACATCATCCAATTCGGTGGAGAGACCTTCCTAGGTACATTGTTCAGTTTTCTCAAATGCAACGAGAAGAGAACCGTGGGTCGCATTGCCGTCAGGCTAGACGAGTCTCCAGCGAGAAGAACAAGCTGGAACCCTTAAGAGTGCGACCGGTCCTGTCATATGAGCGGGACTATACATGATTCGCCATTCGTGGAAGGAGACAGTAGGATTAGTCACATAATGTAAGTTTCATGGCTTTAAGAGATTTTCATCAGATGATAGGCCGGGAAGTGGCTCATCGTTAGGACAAACAGGTGAAGATTACTAGCTAGGGGCTAACCGACTACGAGAGATTATGTTTATCAACCCATCTCCGCTAGGGCCTAGCAGCCGCACGATTTCTCGATTCGATAAAAATATAGTTATTAACTCAATTAGTGCTCAAGATGTAGCTTAAAATTTCTAGGGTTATAAGGAAATTTTGGAAGTTGAATATTTCAGTCGGTAGCTTAGAGACGGCAATGGTATAGAAAGGGTTGGCAATAGTAAATGGACTGATTGCAATAGACCTATAGTCTCTTTCGGGGTTCTCTGTTACTGCCCGGGCGCTTTAAAAACCCTTTAACATTAGTTTGAGTTTATAATAAAAGTTAAGAAATAACTAATTTTTTTTTTAATTAATTTCCTATAAACGCTCTTCCTGTAATCCTTAATCGCAGTTCAGTACGTTTACACGTTAAAAGACATTGAAAACTCGCCTATGATTTAATACCCCTTGATTAGACTCGGATGCTTACTAACTTCGGATGGGGGGGCTGCCACAGTGGTGGTATCTCAACGTTTCCTGGATGCACGACCCAAATTAAAAAACCACGCTATTCTAATCGCAAGTCAGTCATATAAGACTAATGGTCCTTCCTTGTACTCTGGAATTGCGATAGATATGGTTGGTTATGGTATGACCGTATCAGCTACTAAGCCTGCTCTCGACGAAGCTGGTGCAACTCCTAAGGATATCAAAGTGCGTGAGCTACACGATTGCTTTTCCATAAACCAACTTATCTGATTGGAAGCCATGGGATTTTGTGAGAAGGGCAAAGCACATCTGATGGTCAGGAGTGGCGATATTACTTATGGTGTTAGAGGGCCTATCGTCGATCCATCCGGCGGCTTGATATCTAAAGGTCACCCTCTTGGAGCAACGGGCCTCGCGCGGTGTGCTGAACTGACGTGCAGCTACGAGGATGGGCAAAGAATGGACGTCTTGTTAAGAAGGTGGATGTTGTACTGCAACAATCGCAGTGCAGTGCCTTGGGCGTTGCGTCTCCAGCGCGGTCGCTTTACGGGGCCTGGTCCCCATTTTAGGGCCTCTATTACAGGGGCCAAGCGCTGTATCGCCGAGCGGCTGTAGAAGTAGGTGCCAGACCAATGAAGCCATACGGTAGACCCGTAAATAGATGAAATTCAGTAGGAACATTTGATGCCATAAATCTCTGAACATATGCCAAATTCTCATGGACTAAGATATCCAATTGTGGACAGTCAAGGTACAGACGGGGCAGACCTTCCACATTCTCACTCCGAGCTGCCGCAGCATACTGGGACATAGATTCTGTTCCGGCGTCCTTTCCAATATACGCAGCCCATCCTGTGATTATCATATACATCCCAGAAAGCGAGCCCATTCGTGTGTTCCTTCGCAACGCCACGATCATCCAGCATTGGATAAATCAGAATCTATTTAGCTAAGGGTTGCGGAAGCTACCGATCACGAGCGAGTAAAGTCACGCCTACCGCTAGCCCCCCTCCTACACTCTCAGACTGCAATACTGCCAGGATTTATATCAAACTCGTCTGCGTTGAGATTGTACCCGTACAAGAGCCGACTAACAGTCCTCTAGAGGCACCGGAAATGGATTCTCAGGTGCAAGTCTGTATTCGATTGAGAGCATCCGAACTCTAGTTTTGGAGACGTACATGCCCATTGCAGCTACCATACTCGCAGCGCTGCAACTGAAGTATCCTCCACCATAAACGTGAACAGTAGCTGGGCATTTCCCGGTGCTTGGCCTAACTCTTTGGGGAACGTGATGAATCGCAACTTGGTGCCCATCTTCGGCTTCTGCATGATGTACGATGTGCTCGATCTCCGGTGGGAAGTTGACAGCTCCGGTTTTGCCGAAAAGTACTTCAATTCTGGTCCTTCGTGTTTTCCAATCACCAGCAGCGGCTTTGCCTGGTTCTGTGAATTGGCGGATGGCTGGGGCTGCCAACTCTGCCCAATTGTAGCCGTACTTAAGAGGCATAGAGACTTAAGGGAGGAAATAGCGAGAATCGGGTTTAGAGACTCCTTGACTAACTTGTCTTTATTATCCGTTTAGCTGCCAGCAGGTTAACAATGGGTCTGTAGAGAGCTAAAAAGGTAAATCAAAATCCTTTAAATATTTTAATAATTTAATTTACTTTATTTATTTTTTATAAATTTATTATTAATAAATTAATAACTAAACGAATAATAAAAAAATTCATTTTAGATTAATTATAATAATATTATAAAATTTTTTTTATAGTTTTTATTTTATAAAAATTTAATTAATAGATTTTTTTTTATAATTTAAAAATTTTTTTTTTTTAAATAAAATTATATTATAAAAATAATTATAAAATAAAAATTAAATTTTAAATTAAAATTAAATTATAATTATTAAATTAATATTAAAATTAAAAATAATTTTTTATATTAATATTTTATATATCTTTTTATTGTCTTGACAATGATTTGCGCACCTGCTCTTTAAGGAATTGGAGAGATTTCTAGTGCGATGCTAAAGAAGCTCGATCCTGGTCTTGGCGAAAAATGACGACTATTAAAGAAGCGCAGGGCACGACGGTAGTTATAAATTATTCTAGCGGGTAGGTTCTGGACCTTGAATGCAAATGAGACAAATAGACATGAGCTGACCCCATTTTCAGTACGACCGGAGTTCCCAAAGGCGTCGAGGTCTCCCATTATAATGTAGTGGCGAATTTCCTCCAGATTATGCATAAACGATCTTTGGTAGCTGATACCTCAGAGGATCGAGCAAGAAAAGAACGATTGGATCTCTCTGGCGATCGATAGCTTGCACCACTTCCAATGTACTATGTATTTGTAAGTAATCACCACCCTCACCGGCAACTCTTTTGCTTCCTTGAAATCTGAATTGACGATTCTCACAGGGTCAGTTGTAGTATTGTATAAATGCCGCGCGATTGAGAGCGAAGGTGTACATTATGGGAAACTTCGACGTAGTTCAAGTACCTGACATACCTGGACATATACCGAATCACCTTTGCAACACTTGTACCAGTTACTCTAAACATGCTGGCGAAATATGCAGAGCCCTAAAGATTAAATCTCAAGGCAATTGATGGCATTGTATCTGGACCTGCCCCTCTGAGGCCTGATACCGGTAATGCTATCAAACGTTTTTATCTCCGCGATAGTGCCACTATAAAACAAGGAATGAGGCTTACAGAATTTACTTGCTCTCTGTTTCAGTTCGCTCCTAATGACGTTGATGACGGAAGGTTCATCGGCTAGTTGAATGCCAACTGCCGTGCTAAGATTGTGGCTGTCGACACCGAGAGGTACACAGGAACCGCTCCCCGGGGAGTAACCATTGGGGAAATCTACGTCACAGGGCCTAATATCATGAAGGGCTATTACAACAAGCCGAAAGACACAAGAGATTCAATGGTAACTGATCCCGATGGGACGAGATAGTTCCTCACTGGAGATATTGGATATGCCGATAATCGCGGCCGATTTTATATTGTCAACAAAATGAAGGCAAGTGTTATGAATCAGTTTCTTTGCTGGCAAGAATTCTGATTTCTGACACTTTAATATCAAAACCTCATCAAATTAAAAGGCCACCTGCCGAGCTCGAGCTTGCCTTACTTACTCCAGCATCTAGATGTAGCAGACGCCGCCGTTGTAGGAGCACAACTGTACGTATAGTTCTGTATTCCAAGCTCTAGCAGCACAACTTTCTTTATCAGTGTTATGTCTCTATACATGAACCATTAATTAATCCTAATCCTGGTAGACCTCGCGGAGAGTGTCCTCGGGCTTTCGTTGTCAGGAAGACGGAAAGCGTAGCAGAGGATGACACCTTCGGTTTAATCAAATCGAAATTTGCGCCACACAGATGGCTCACAGGGGGGTGTCTACTTCGTTGATGCTATTCCTCGGAATGGGACTGGAAAGGTTATGCGAAGGCTTTTGCCCAAGACTCAAGCCCAAGCTAGCAGTAAGTTGTAGAAATTTTATAGTTTTTCACTATTCCAGATTTCGAAATATCCGTCTTCGAAGGCCTCAATCTATCAGTCTGGAGAAATTTGAGACCTACATTAATTAAATTCAGATACGTAAATGTTGATATTGTAAATATGAGAAGTCTTGTCCATGTCTTAAGCGAACCACTGTTTATTTTTTCAAGCGAAGCCTGCAGCGTACCCCTATTTCTCCTCAAACGGAGGCGTAGCGAAACTTTTGCTTTGGTCTCCAAATAGAAAATTAAGGCATCGGCTGTTTGAACAGACTTGGTAGTAGTAAATATTTTAGCCAATACGCCCTGAAGCTTATATATCCCATCCAGCTCCTGTGAGTCAACAGGCATTAAAAAAATCAGGTATCAACTTTGGCGTATTAGTTACTAGGGTAAGCAGGGGTAAAGTAGGGTCTTCAACGTATTAGAACGCAAGATGCTGCTTGTTGCTCTGCCAACGACAATCTTAATTACGCCTTCGCTCCGCTTTTTCTAAGGCCACAACTTATTGACTCACAGAAGCTGGATGGGATAGTCCTTTAAGTACGTTGGTCGCCCATCCCCAAAACAGTTATTGATAGTGAAAGAGAGGCACCGAAATCATCCATTGCTCATTACCAGAAGCTGATCGAAGACACTTTTTCAATAGCTCCCCTCAGTCTTGACTTCATCCTCGCCTCTGACCGAAGCAGCTTCCTCACCAGAGTCTCCGTTGAAAACGATTTCGTCAAAGCGAATCCTTGGGTTTTCACCAAACTAGACCTCAATCTCTTCCAGAGTCAAACAAGCCGTCTCAGGAAATGTGAACCAGACTACAACAGAGATTATAGTAGAGACTATAATGAAGGCGAGATAGTATATCCAGCCAATTTTTGCGAATGCCGGGGAGGCAGGCGTGTCATACGCAATGCCGAACAGATAGAATGTGCCGGCGGCAATTGTGACTTCCTCGCTGCGGAGATGACTGGGCCAGATCTCAGCCGTAAAGACAAAAGATGAGGAATCTAAGAAGACATTTTAAAAAAACTATGAAGAAGTAGAAGAATGCTACCGCGGCATTGAATCCGGCGAGGTTGGCAGTATCTAAATATTCTGCTTGCAGAGCAGTCTCAACAGCTAAGGTTATGACACAACGAATACCACGAATTACTGTTCACGGTACAAGCTATGAAGCACGAATAACATAACAAAGGGAAACAGTGGAACTCATGGAAGATACCTAGAAAAGGAACTCGACCACGTTTGTCAACAAAAAGTCCTCCGATTAAAGCCATGCTTTCAGCCACGACAAGCCATGCCATAAAGACCGAGTTGAGCAATAAGATGAAATCCAAGTCCCCAAAAAGAACAGGAGTCAAATTGGCAATGGCGAGATTTCCGGTTCCTTGACTCAAAGCCCACACAGCCACAGTGCAGAATCCTCTCTTTCTGAGGCCGGGAGTTCTCAAAATATGGAGATAACCTTTGGGAAGGAGCTTGTCCGCCTCTGTCTGTACTCTGATCTGATACATCTCCGCGCGAGCTAGGTTTGCATTCGGGTCATGCTTATTGCGATGTAGCCAATCCAAGATCTTGTAGTCTTGATCGTGTCTTTCCTGCATTGCCAACCATCTTGGTGATTCCGGAATCCAGATGAGTGAAACCAAAAGGCACAGGTCATAAATAATGCCCGTAATGAAATTCAGCCGCCATTGGTATGGATGATCGACAAAGCTGAAGGCCAGTGATAGGGTAGTAGACATAAAATAGCCGCTGTCGATACCGAAGACAGTGAAAGATACCATACGACCACGGGAATGGGCGGGTGCAAGCTCACCCACGCTGTTAGCGCGTGAGATTGAGACAGAGCGGAAATCGAATGCAGACTTACTAAATCGGAAGGATTATGAATCCAATAGCACTGCCAATACCGGAAAAAGCCGCGCAACAAGAAACATGGGATAGTTGACACTGGCAGCGGCAAGAGTTGATCCAATAATGTGGAACATAGCCGCAACAGCCATGCCTCCACGGCGACCGAAGTGGTCTAATAGTAGACTTTGAAGAACCGCCCCGATAAAGCCGCCACCTAGGAAACTGAACCAAAGTTATTAGTAAATGATAAAGTTACAAATGGCGAGAGAGCATGATCACATACATTCGGAACATGCCTCCGATCCGCTCGGAAGAATTCTGGGCGAGAAACCGCTCGTTGAAGGTCGGCAGAATGATAGCTCTACTTAAGACGGCTCTCGAGGTGCCGAAGAGGGAAGGAACCCAGAGAGATACCTATCGAGACCTATTTCTGGGTTATTTTTTTTGTCTTTGAGAACATATCGAGAAGAAGAGTATCACACAAGATACTGTGAAACGGAATTATGCTTCTGGAGAACGTGTGTAAGGGCGGCCATTGATACTTCTCGTCTGGGCGACATCTTGAAGTCAAGTTGCATTACTTAGCATAGAAGAAGTTTAACTTTCTGGGTGACTAAATAGTTAAATGAAATTCCGAAACTGAACAAGAAAATAAAATGCTATTGACTACATGTAAAGAATAAACAGCACAGTCTTATATTTCAAGGGCTGAAGTGATCCAGAGTAAGCACGTATACTTGATGGGGCTATACCCAACTCCGTAAATATAATAACCGAGTCTGCAGTACCGAAAGAGGAGCTATGAGCCGAAGCAGCTGAAGCTGTTTGAGGAGATGGCTGCACCTAGACTCGCCCTGCCCCATTCACTCTTCACCCCAGACTTTAGTGGCTTTATACCCCGCATAACCTAGTGAATCGTGGGGATCTGGAACACAGGCCTGTTCGCCAGAAATTTAGAAAGCTCATCCCACGGATGCATGACAGGAAGATTAGCGGGAAGATTGGACTAATCGTCTAAGAGTTTAGACCAGTAACTTTCGTATAGCCGGCTGGCAGCCATCCATGTCAGTACGCTCATCTCTTTGTCTTGTTGCTGGCCTCAGCCTGGCTGAAAACCTGCATAACTTACTCGTGCTCGTCCCAAACCTAAGGTTTGCTCCTTGAAAATCTGCTTAATTTTCCGATTTGCCCTTTCACAGCCAATCAGACGGTAAGTGCTCGGCAAATGTTTAGACATTTGGATGGCATGAGTACCTGCAGGCTGCATGCTTCTATCTCAGCTTAGTATTCGGCAGGCTCGTCGCAAGTCGCAATTGAGTGGATTGAATCGGACTAGAGAAACAAAAGCTAGTTCGGCATTTCGGCTGTGGTGGTAGTTTACGCACCGAAAGCCGGGAGAGGCAATTTCCTTTTTGACAGATACGAATCCTCTAACGATATGACTACGGAGGTCAGGTCTAAATGGTAAACACGCACAATAGAGCGACAGAAGGTCAGAGCGACAGAAAGTCAAAGCCGAGTATACAATTGGTACGTAGAAAGTAAAACAAACGTTGAGCTAAAGTTCTATCAAGAACTCTGCTATGTTACAATGACTTTAGAATTCATCTGTGCTCTAGTTGTACTTACAATCTCTGCAGGCAGGTTCTTCTTGGAGCCAGATATAAACTACCGGAGCGTGAGAGCAATGCCTGATTATCAAACAGCAATCTTGAGGACCGCTCGTCCAGCCAGTTTCCTGTCTGTATCAATTCGCAAAACGAATCCAAGTTCTCCAGTGTTCCTTTTTTGAAGATTGAATAAACTAGACCACGAGCGGTGAAGTCCAAGGCCTCCTCAGCATCTTTTAATGTGCCCACCACTGTCCCCACAACGTTCAGCTTCCTCAGAACAATCACAATCGGTGGTGCACCTGCAATGACAGTTGGATCATTCGGTATACCAACGCATACCATTGTTCCTGCTGGACGAAGTATTAGGGGGGTGGTTGTATAGCCCTCTCCAGATGCCGCTGTAACGATAACTCCATGTGCACCGTGGGCCGTAATTCTCATGACTTCCGCAACTACATCCTCACAGATTCGAAAGTTGATAAATGGTCGGCGCCCAGGTTCATGCAAAGCTCTTCTTTTTATTTTCCGGTATCGATGGCAATGATTCGCAGTCCATTTGCCTTGGCGTATTGTATAGCAAAATGAGCCAGTCCACCTCCAGCACCTGGCAGCACCACCCATTGCCCTGGACGTGCAGCACTTCTCTTACAAGCAACATATGCCGTGACTCCGCCATACATCATAGGACCAGCTTCTTCATCACTGACCCCGTCTGGAATTCTCATTGCGTATCGTGCATCAGTGAGGCAGTATTTTTGAAAGGTCCCCGGGCAAGTCAAGGCTCTATTGATCTGTCTTGGACAATGCATTTCATCCTGGCCATTTGTGCACATCTCATATGTGCGACATAGGCTTGCAACCCATTTGATGCCGGCTCTATCACCGACCTTCCAAATCCCATGTATCCGCACCAACAGCAAAGACGAAGCCGACTCATTCGTGCCCAACTATTCCGTTGGAGTCATCTTGCATCGCCACTCCACCATCAGCAAATTCGTCGAGCAGCATAGATCGGTCGGAGGCACACAATCCGGACCAATTGATTTTAACAAGAACTTATTGTCCTCGTCCAGGTAGCTCAACTGGAATTGATTTTACCAGGGACCCGTTTTCTCGGGCGGAAAGGACACCCTTTTAGTGTTCTTACAAGCGATAGGAGTTTTTCTGACAGTATTTATTGATTAATCAACCCCTTGTAATTTAAGCGGAAAAAACCAGACGTATAGGCGACATATAAGAGCTTACGCAGTAAGGGGGTCCCCTGATGATTGTATGTGCGGAAGAGCCTCGACCCTGGCGTACAGCTGCACGCTGGGTAGTCGGAAGGTTGCTTGTGATTGTCATAGAAATGAAAATTTACTCTTATTATCTCGAGTATGCTATGCTGCAAGTGATATGTAATTGGATCCGTTTCAAAAGCTAAGTAGAAGAGGGTGATAAATTTCAAGAAACGAAGTACTGAATTAAACATTTGAGATTAAACAGGCACAGTGCAGTGACCTGGGCGTTGCGTCTCCCGCAAGGTTCGTGAGTATAATTTTTCTGGCAGGGCGTTATGGTTCACGCGTTCTTTAGAACCGTGTGGAAAATTGAAAATGCTCAGTCGCTCGTATAGTTAGTTTAGGGAGCGAGAGGAGTGAGAAGTGGTGTACGCGAAAAGGAGGATACTCGAGGTCCCGAGCACGTGCACCACCCGGCTAAATGCACCAGCCCTAAATCACATAACTCACTGTCTTTAAACAACCATAAAATGGTCAACGAAGAAGATATAAAGGCCGCGCTGGCCGAAATCAAAATATCAGAAGACCCGAATTATCGTGATATAGCTTATAAATTTAAGCTTATATATATAATATTATTATGACGCGCTAAAGGCCTTACGTGTTCCCGAGTTGATTTTTAGTCTAAAATTAACCAAAATCTTAATGATATATAGGAATATATTTTAATTAAGTAAATTAATTATTTTATCGATCGAGATATTTCTTTAACCAGTAAAATAATCAAGAACTTTATCGAGAAGATAATTAAATATAAAATAAAAAAAAACTAGATCTCTGATTTCGTTAAACGATATTTTAATAAACTTAAAAATTTATATTTATATAATATTAAAAATTTATATATTAAGGATAAATTTAAGTTTATATATAAATTTTTTTTTAACTTAATTAAATATTTTTTTATATTATATTATTATACTTTAAAAAAAATAATTATTAATATTAATTTTTTTTAATTATATTAAGTTATTTATAAGAATAATATTATAATTTATAATATATATAACTAAGATAAAAAGGGATTTTTAATTAATATAATATAAAATATAAAAAAAATTATAAGTAAGGAGATATAAAAATTAAAAAGAATATAATAAATTTATTAAAATAAATTATAAGAATTTATTATTTATAATATTTATATCTCTATAGTCAATATAAGGATTCCTATAATTCTTTTATATAAAGATAAAAACTATGACTTATAGTATACTTAAATAAAGGATTTATAAAATAATAATAATTTTTTTTTTAATACTTCGAGTAATAAATAAAATAACGATAAATATAATTTTTAGTGACTAACTTAAGTCTTTAATTCTTTAATCCGACCTTCTTCTTCTCGCGAAAAATATCTCTTATTTATTAATAAATATTTAAATTATATTAATATAATATTTATTAATAAATACTAGAAATTATATATTATTCTTATTATTCTTCTTTTTTATTTTATTTACCGACTTTAATTTTTTAATATTTTATTATTTAGACTTTTAAAGCTTATATATTTTTAAAAACTAAATAATTAATAAAATAATAATCTTGGAATTATGTCTATAAAAAAAAAATTTTTTTTAAAGTTTTTTTAAGTGGCTTGGAATAAGAGCTTTATAGAGAAGAATATCTTAAAGATATTTATAAAATCTAGAATATAATTACTTGAACTTAAAATTATTTTTTTAATTATTATTTATCTAGTTATGCCTCCGCCAGTTATTAATTTTATATAATTAATTAAAGAAATAAAGATCCCGAAGTCGATAAAATTAATTTAATATTTTTAAAATAATTATTATAAAAATCCGATAAAATTAAAGTTTAAGAAATTTTTTAAAATAAATATTAAATTATTTATATAAATTAAATTTAATTAATTTATTAAAAAAGAATTAATTAAGACTTTAAAGAAAGAGAAAAAAAATAAGATTTATAAGAAAAAGCTTAATATATTAAAAAAAAAAAAATATATAAAATTAATATATTTTTTAATAATTAATATATAATTTATATAAACTTAATTTATTAAAAAAAAGACTTTTAAGAAGTCTAAATAAATATAAATTAATATTAAAAAGATTATATAAACTAAAAAAAAAACTAGATTAGAGGCTAAAAAAATAAATAAGACATTATAGACGACAATAAAAAAGGATAATATTAATAAAATAAGAATCAAGAAATAGACTTAAAAATAAACTTAAAAAATAAAGAAAATATCAAAACCTAAAGCCTTAAAATTATTCCCTATTTAAAATAAGATCCTTATAAAATCAAAAATAATATTAAATAAAAATAGGAAGTAGGTATAGTTTATAAATATTAAGAAAACGGGGGGGATGGTTATAATCCCGATAAAATTAACTAATCGCGGTCGTATAGTAAAATCACGAGTAATTTTTAAGCAAGGCATAAACTAATTTATAATCTAATTCCTTAATATCTAATATATCTTTATTTTTAATTTTAAGTTAATCGATTATATAATTATTTAATAATTAATTTTCGAAATTATGGGTAATAGGGAATAAAGTTAGTGCGGGGCTGGTGCATTTCTTCGGGTGGTGCACGTGCTCGGGACCTCGAGTATATTTTAGGCGAGGTGCGGGGGTAAGAGCCGAAAAACGATAAAAGGAACGTGCACCAGTGTTTTCTTACCGTGGTTTGTGGTTTATGATATTCCAGACAGCTAGGCACTTTTAGTGAACAAATAAAGGTTAACTTTAATTCTTTTTCTCCCCTTTTATAATAGAGAATCGGAAGTAATAGAGAATCCGATATAGTAGAGAATCGGAAGTAGTAGAGAATCCGGGAGTAGAAAGAGAATACGGGAGTAGGAAGAGAATACCAAGTGGTGGGAGAACACTAAGTAGGAGAACGCCAAGTCGTGGGAGAACGCTAAGTGGTTGGTGAACGCCCAGTAGTGGGAGAACGCCACTTTCAGTAGGAGAAAAGGGTGGCCGATTTTGGCACGCGAGAACACCAAAAAGTCATCCACCTAATTGTTTATTCCTCGCCCTCTCACGTCCCAAAATTAATACTGCTTTCATGTATAATTCTAAAGAAGCCACTGGTTCTAAAAGTCAAAAATTATTGTCGGATTTATTAGTCGTTTATTGGTGAAAACGAGGATTTGTCGTATTTGCGCTGCATCCAAAAGCCGGCCACCCTTTTCTCCGACCGAGAGAACGCCCAGTAGTGGGAGAAACGCTAAGTGGGAGAACGATCGTTGCTTAGTCATCAAGGTTTCGCCGTGGACTCGGCGGCCAAACCTACCGTTCTCAAGTCCACAGCACCTCAACACAACACAACACCACACCACCCTCGCATCTACCTACCGATATCACCACGCACGTACGCACGCACGGAAGAGACCCCGATTGTTGATGCGCGACCGCGGAGAGGACGCGGAGGGGGCATAAAGGAGAGGAGAGGGTAGGCTAAATGGGAGAACGCCCAGGTGGGAGAACGCTAAGTGGGAGAGAATGCGTGAGTGGAAGAGGAAGGGCACAGGCAAGTGGGGAGAATGCGCATTTGGAATATAGGAGAACAGCGATTAAGGGACAAACGAAGTTAATCAGGGGAGAAACCGTAACTCCAGCTCTATTAAAGTCCAGAGAGACCCCCAGATCACTCCGAGGATTCAGGCTTCCAGCCCAACCATAGATACGTTTGTTCTGGGTCCTCGGCCGCGATAGCCTCGAGACAACGCTGCTCTGTACCACAGACACAAATCGACCTCGCCGGATCTCCACAGACCGCTTTCCATTCCTCATCGCCCATTGATCGAATCGCCTTTAAGCAGCACCACTTCCCAGGACAATTAAACAACCGCAGCGCAAGCGACGTGCCTGCCGCCTCGTATTCCATATCGACGACCTTCTTATGTATCGCAGCTTTCTCCTTAGCAGACAAATGTTCGCAGCGCTCGGGATGCAGACGAAAGTCGTCCAGATTGCGGCTCACCGAATGGGTCTTGCGCTCCCACCAATAGATCATGCTTTGTCTTCTCTCTTCCATCGTACGCTGTTCGGCCTCTGCAACCTTTGTCTTTAGGTTCTCGACCTCGGTACGTAGGGTTGCTGCTCGTTTTGCCTCCTCCAAGGTGTATGCCAACTGCTTGTGCTGGTAAATGGAAGTTAGTTGACTTCGCGGGATAGAAGGCCGCAAGAAGCTGGAACTAACCGCTCTGGGATCTGCCAGGAGATTGAGGAGTTGATCGAGCTTCGAACAGGCAAGATGATGCAGAGGTGCCGCGTGTTGGGAAGCGTGCCGATGTAGGGGGACGCAAGCTGGGCGTGTTCGGGTTGAGCAGGCTTACGTCGTGTAATTGGGGTGGATCAGAAGTGCATTTGTGAGGTTGATGTAGAAGGACACAAGTATGGTCTCTCGGAGAAATCTGGATGCCTCGTATAGTGGATTGGTTTAGAAAGGCATTTGTGAGTTCGCAGTGGGAATTCGAAGTAAGAGAACAGACCGCAGGTATCGTCGAGAAGTCTGGAAGCGTCGCATAATCCGGGTGGATCAGAAGTGCATTGATGAGTTCGAATTCGATAGAGGATGGAGAATGTATCTCGAAGGAGTGAAGTCTGGATGGGATGCGGCGGAGGTGAGGGTGAAGTTGACGGGGTGGAAGTGGAAGTGGAAGAGAACAGGAGGAGGAGAAAGGGAATGGAAAGAGAAAAGCAAACGCGCAGTCACGTGCTTGCGCGAAGCGGGGTGCTGATACTGTCCTGTAAGGTTACCTCAGCCTCGCCACACCTCCACCACTCTTTCCCTTTCTCCCACCCACAACACCACCACCACAGCCTTTACCACCAAACCACCCTCTCTCCCACAATCCTACCTCGTACCACGACCAACACCTCCGCCAACACCAACACCATGGCCCCGCCTTCGCCGTCGCCGTCGTCATCATCCTCAGCGCACAAACCCTCAGAAACGAAGTGGAGGCTGAGCTCCTTTGTGGCTGCTACTGGACTCTCTACGGAACAAGCACAATCCATTGCAACCGATATGGAGCCCTTTTTCTACGCTTCTCTTCGAGGCTACGACGGAAAATCATTCAGCTCAAAAACGAACAAGGCCCTAATAGACAATGCTCTTACAACAGCCTTCGCGTCTCTCCCGATCTTGCAACAGGTTGAGCAGAGCAAAAGACCGGCTGCGGAGGCATGCTTACGAAAACTGGCCACATATTTGAAAGAGAGGGGAAAGTTTGTCTATCCAAAGTCTGTTCGGAGCAATGGCACAGCTGCATCTCGATGTAGGTCTTGATCTCTGCTGCCAATTAACGCAGCCACTGACACACTTGTAGCTACGAGCCCCTCCGAGACAGCATCCAACGCTCCACTACCCAGCCACCAAGCAGCGAAAATCTCGACAGCCAACACCCCAGCAGCCGAAGCCCCAGCAGCCCACACCACAGCAGTCACAAGCGAGAAGAAAGCCTCCATGGAACGTGACACAGAGCACTTATCAGTGAGAAGGAAACGAAAACGGAAAACAACATGGGCCATGTGATTCTTGGGGAGGAGCAATTGTCGGATGCCACGAGCGATGTCCCAGTAGCCAGCACCCCAGAGGTCACGGACAGGAAGAACCCGGAACATGGAGCAACTGACATTGACATTGTAGATGGAGATAAACTGGGTCTGAAAGGCCAAGAAGAACCACACGCCAGACCACATCCACCTGCCATTTCCAAAAAACGATCATTGGACGAAGAGGATAATATATCAGTTAACGTTATACTTCGACAGCTTCGAATGCGTCGTGGACAGGAGCATACAGGAGAGGTTAAGGTTGGACAAAAGCATGTGGGAGATGTTAAGGTTGGAAAGGAGCATGCGGGCGAGGTCAAGGTTGGGATGGCTGCCATGGGACAACAGGGAACGAGTCAGACAGCATCTACAGACAACAGCTCATCAAGAGCTTCTAGCGTTGGTGCGCCAAAGCCCTCTGTGGAAAGCAAGCCAGAGTCTGCTTCCAATGGAGAGAGTCTGCACGAAGACAGACCGCCACTACAGGTTGCGCAAGTTAGCATAGCTGTCCTGCAACGGAATATGAGATTCAAGCGGTACTAGTTGCTGTTATATCAATTTTTTTGCTAGAAATAGTATTTAATAATAATATATTAGATTTATTTAATATTAACAAGCACGGTACGGTGCCTTGGGCGTTGTGTCTCTAGCGCGGTCGCTTTACAGGGCCTGGTCCTCACTTTAGGGCCCTTATTCCAGGGGTCAGGCACTGTACTTTAGGGCCCGATTCCCTATTTTCTGGCAGGGCCTTTGCGCCCACCAGGGTCCTTAGTACAGCGCTCAGCTTCCATATTTTGGGCTCCTGCTCTCCATTTTAAGGCCTTTATTACAGGGCTTTGCCACTGTATTTTAGGGGCCTGGTTCTTTATTTTCTGGCAGGGCGTTTTCTGGCAGGGTGTTACGGTTCACGCGTTCCTTAAAAGCGTCGAATTAATCAATCAATTATTGAGCTCGTTCGCTCGTCGGCGCTTCACGCCGACTTGCTCCCTCGCACATTCAAATTAAGGAGCGAGAGGAGTGGTGGGAGTGGTGGTCGAGTGTGTAATGCACAAAAATTAATATATTTTTACGCGAGGTATAGGTAAGAATCAAATAATTTAGATTATAAATATAATTAAACTTCAATATAATATATAATATACTTTGATTCTTTTTAAGTATTTAACGACAATATTATCTTTTTTTAAACATTCTTTCTGCTTCTATTCTATTCCTAAACGTCCCTCTCCCCTTTCTTTTATACCCCCCCCCTTTATCCCGACCCAACTCTACCGCCAAACCCAAACCCATCCCCAAACCCGCCAAATCCAGCTCTCCCTCTCCTGAACTACTACCACCGCCCTCAAAACCTCCACTTCCCTCATCACCAGT
>Ga0302221_10001122_pt1 | contig 17643 bp, 4 predicted proteins | sample II_Palsa_E2_1_FD_193517 | JGI IMG/M metagenome (GOLD analysis project Ga0302221, IMG submission 193517) | Peat permafrost microbial communities from Stordalen Mire near Abisko, Sweden - II_Palsa_E2_1 | ecosystem: Environmental > Terrestrial > Soil > Palsa > Peat permafrost | place: Sweden... | reverse complement strand
TTAAATAATTACTAGCGCACCTAATAAGGAAGCACCTCCAAGGGGGTCAAACAGGGGTATCTAGCTAATTAAAAAGTATAGAATCTTCCAGATTTTCTTCATTTACAAGCTTCTCAATTCCTACCACTTTCCTAATTCAATACCTAATTAGCTTGTCTTTTATGTCAATAATAGCTTAATATCTCTTTTACTAAAACATATATAAATCTATTATAAATTCAATAAAAACAGCCTCTTAAGCTTCTTAAATTATTCGTTTTAAGTTAAATAAAGTGATTTTTATAATATTATATTAAGCGATATAATAATATTTTTAAATTTAATCTTTTATTTAGTTTTAAATATATTTAATAAGATTTAAGTTTAGCGAATATTATAAGAATTTAATATAAAGAATTTATTAGATTTAGAAATTATTTTAAGTCTTAATTAAGTAATAAAAAAAAAATTATTTTATATTTAAATAAAAGACTTATTTAAATTAATAATTAAAAAAACTTTAATATTATTTAAGATTATAACGTTATATTTAAAAAAGTTTATATTTTTTTATTTCTTTTCTTAAAATATTATTAAGTCTTTTCTTCTTATAATAATTATTTTATAAAATATTTAAGTTAAAAGTTTATTATATTTATATTTAATATAAATTAAATTAAAATGATTAGAATTATTTTTTTTTATTATTATTTATAATTATATATATATTTTTTTTATTACTTAAACTTCGTTCATAAAGATTTAATTAAATAATTTTTTAAATATTTAAGTTATAGTTTTTTTTATAAAGTTAACGTATTCTTGTATAATTTTTAAATTTTCCGAAAATCTTTTCTTTAACGCGATTTATTTATTAAATCTTATAAGCTTAAAAATAATCTAAATTACTTATAACTTATAATTTTATAAACTAAATTATAATAATATAATTTATAAAATATACTTAAAAGTAATATAATGACAAAAAAAAAATTCTTTTATCTAGTTTATAAACTTTTAATAAATAAGACTTTAAATCTAAAACTTTTACTTATATCGATAAACTTAAAGAATAAACTAAGAGTATTTCGCTTACTATATTTAAAAGAGAGAATATTTATACTTTTTATATATTACATTAAGTAAAATATTAAAATCAAGAGTTATTTTAATTTATATTTAATTAAAATACATTAAAGTAAAAATATATAATTTTTTTATTTAGTAAAGAGTTTATAATAAATTATTTTAGGAGTTAATAAAAGTAATTAAGGACTTATTAGCTAGCTATAAGTCGTTGCGGGAGTTCTAAGACTAAGTTATTAATTGGGAAAAAGATATAAAAGATTATAAGTTATTTTAAAAGTTTTAAGACTAAGTTATTAATTGGGAGAAGGATATAAGAATAAGAGCTAGTGTTTTAAGGATTTTAGAAGATAAGTGTCGAGGTAATATATTAAGGAATTATTAAATATTTATAATAAGATTTAAATAACTTTAAAAATTAAGAAATTCTATTAATAATATTTTTAAAAAATAAGGTGTAATTCTAGAAACTTCTTATGATTTATTAGCTAAAAACCTTGGATCAAAACCCTTGTTGTGGTAGCGCGCTAGTAATTATTTAAAGGGGGGGGTAGTATATTTATTAAAGTATTTAAGGGGGAAGGGGAGAGTATAAAAAGAAGTTTCAAGAATTCATCGTCACCCCTTTATATTTTGCTAAGCTGAGTAAGGAAAATAGTCGGAGAAAACGAGGTATTCGATATGGTTTTATGGATAGATACCTCTCACCGCCTACAGGGGGGTGACGATGAATTCTTGAAAACCCCCCTGGTGCCCCTTCCGTACGGAAGGGGGTGGAAGAAATCATCGCCACCCCCCCTGCAAGGCGGTGAGCTTAGCGTCTCGTTATTCTAACATCTTCTCTCTCCTCAACATCTTTAATTTAATAACTCTCACAGCTTCTTAAGCTCCTTTACTCTCTTTAAAATATTACTTATCTTTAATTATAGCTTATATACTTAAAAGAAAGATTTTTCGACATGAATTTAAGATATCTTAATACTCCCGATTTCGCGTATATTTTAAAGAAAAGTATTTAATATTATAAACTACTTATTTTATTAAAGTTTTATGATTAATTATAAAAGATTAAATTATAATAAAAGACCGATAAATTAAAAAAGAATAACTTAATAAATCTTTAATTATTTTAAAAAAAAAGATAAAGAAAATAATTAAATAAATAATAAATTACTTTAATTAATAAATTATATTTTTTTTATTAAATTACTAATGTCTTTAATATTAAAGTTATTAATAAAATATTTTTAAATATTTTTATTTATTATAAATATTATTATTAAATTCTTAATTATAAATTTTTTTTTTTCGAAAAATAAAAATTTAAATATTAAAGTTTTTTTATTATAAATTAAGATTAGTTTAAAAAATATTAATAAAAAGACTTATATTATAATAAAATAATAATTTAAATTTTTTTTATTAATAATTAAAAATTTTATAAAAATAAAAAAAATAATAATAATTAAATTATATTTAATTTAAGTTTTAAAGTAATTAAATATTTATATATTATATAATAATAATTAAATATAATTTTAAAAATAAATTTATTATTTTATTAATTAAAGAAAAAAAAAATTTATATAAAAAAAATATAAGAAATAAATTTTATAAGATTTTTTAAAAAATATTTATAAAAAAAAAATAATTAATATATTAAAGAATTTTGTATAAATAAAATATATTTTATTATTAAAGATAAAAATAAAGTTTATAAAAAAAAAAATATAAAAAAAAATAAAAGTCTTTATAATAAAATATAAATAAAATATTTTATATATTTTATTAATTAATTTTTTTATTTTTTAAATCTAAATTTAATTAAAAATATATAAAGAATTTTAAAATAAAAGTTTAAAAATTATAAACTATTATTATAAAAGAGATTATTATATATAATAAAATAAATTATAATATTTAAAAATTAAAGTTAATTATTAAGAAATCATTAAAAAAAGTTTTTTTAAATATTATATATATAATTACTTAATCTTAAACAAGATTTATATTAAGTATTAAAACTAATAATATATTTTTTTATATAATAATAAATATTTTTAATAAATTTAAAATAATATTATAAATATTTTATTAAATATAAATTATTTTAATTTTTTAATTAATTTATTTATTAAAATTAAAATATTAAAAAAATTAAAAATATTTATTTATTTATATAAAATTTATAATTAATAATTATTTTTTATAAATATATTTATTTTATATTTTTTATTTTATATTATATATTTTTATTTCTTTATATTTTTATATAATAAATATTTTAAAAATTATTAAAGATTTAAGAATTTAATAAATCGGATATATTTTATAATATTAAAAGATTTTATAAAATTATTAATTATTATATTTATTATTAAAATATAAAAAAACTTAATTTTTTTTATTTTAATTTAATTATAAAAATAATAATATTTTATAATAATATATTTAATATATTAATAAAATTTAAGATTTTTAATAAATATAAATATATTTTAATTATTTTTATAAAGCTTAATCCATTAAATATTTTTATTTTTATAATTTATTTTAATAAAAATTTAATAAAAATATTTAAATTTTTAATTAACTTTAATATTAAAGTAATACTTTACTTTTATATAAAACTATATTATAATTAATTAATACTTTAATATCGCTAAAATTATTTCTTTAATAAACTTAAATATATTCTTTAAATATAATTTATATTAATAAAGATTATTAATAAAGTTAAAATTAAAAAAATTATATAATTTTATTATTTTATAATTATAAATATTATTATTATATATAATATTAAAATACTTTATACTTTTAAAGTATTATAAAATTCTTTTAATAATCTTAATATAAATAAAGAATAAATTTATTAAGAATTAAAAAAAGATTAATATTATATATATAATATTATAATAAGTTTAATATATTAAATAATTTTTAAAATTTATAATAAAGTTATATTTTTTAATATTTTACTTTAATATAATTCCGTTATATAAAACTATTAAAATAATTATATTTAATATTATAAAAATATTAATTATTTTATAATCTATTATATTATAATAATTTAAAATTTTATTAATATAAATATTTTAATAAAAATATTTTTTTTTATTTTTTTTATTATATATAATATAAACTCTTAAAAAATATTTAATATTATTAAGTTTTTAAATAATTTACTTAAAATATAATTTATAAATAAAAATATTTAATTTATAATTTTATTTAATAATAATAAAAAAATCATTAATATAAATAATAATAAAAATATAAATTTATTAATTAATATAAATATATATATTTATAATAAAAGACTTAAAATTTAAAAATTTAAAATTTTTTTAAAAGATTTATTATTAAAGATAAAAGAATTATTTTAAATTAAAAAAAACTTAAAATAATAATATTATTTTATTATTAATTAAATTAATACTTATTATTTTTTATTTAAAAAAAGTTTAATATAAATATTTATATTAATTATAATATTAAAGAAAGTAATTTTAATATTTATTTAAATAATTTTAAAATTAAAATAAATTATTAATACTAATATAAATTTTTATATAATTAATTTATAAACACTAATAAAAGTTTAATTAAAATTATAATTATAAACTTATTCGAAATTATATATAATAAAATAAACTTTTTTATAAATAATATTTTTATTTTTATTATATTTTATTTTAAAAATTAATTTAATATTTAAGACTTTTATTTTTTTTAATAAAAAAAAATATTTAATAATTTTTTAAATAAATTTAAACTTTAATAATTTATATTTTTTTATAATTATTTTATATTATTTATTAATTTTTTTTAAATTAATTAAAAGTTTATTTTAATATAATTAAATCTTTAAAGAATTTAAATCTTATTTTAAATATTATATAATATAAATTATTTTTATTTATAATAATTTTATTATTAAAGTCATTAACTTAATTAATAAATATAAATAAAAAATTTTATTTATAAATATAAATTAAATATTAATTTTTAAAGAAAATATTATTAATAGTTTAATTCTTAAAGTCCTTTAAATATCTTCTCTTTATAAAAGTTAAAAATTTTTTTTTTAATATTTTAAAAATATTAATTATATTATTATTTTTTATTATAAGAAATAATTTATTAATTTAAATTAATTCGGTATTATTGCCGGAATTATTATAAATATAATTTATTATTAAAGGACTTAAATATAATCCTTTAATATTTTTATTATAAAATTAATTATTTTAATATTTAATTATTTTATTATCGATAATTTTAAAATTAAACTTTATAATAAATCCTTCTTTATTAAAATAAATATAAAATATATATATAATTTTATTTTTATTCTTTAAAGATATAAAGATTTAATATATATATATTTTATTATATTTAATTAAAATATTTATTTTAATATAAATTATTAATTTATAAAATATAATCCGATATTTTTTTTTAATAAATATATAAGTCTTATAGCTTAAAACTTAAAAATAAATAACTAACGAAATATAATTAATACTTAACTTAATTTAATTTATAAAAACTTAATATAATATTTTTTTTTAATTATTAAATAAATAATATAATTTAGAATATAAATTATAACTTTAAAGATTTTAAATTATAAGACTTTCGGGATTCTTTAATTAATCTAAACTATATATTATCTTTTTATAATAATATATAAATTATATTTAAAATATTTATTTTAATAAAAATTATAAAGAATAATAATTTTAATAACTTAACTTAAAGTCTTTATAAATATAATTATTTTCTTTAAACTATATTCTTTATTATTATTTAATTATTAATTCTTTATAAAATAATTATATTAAATTTAATAAAATTAATTAAATTACTTAATTAAATTAAATACTTAACTCTTAATAATAAATATATAATTTTATTTCGTGAATATTATTTTATCGATAAATAATATAATATAATTTTTATTATTAAGATTATAAGATATAAAATAAATAATGTCGAAATAAATTTATTTAAGTATTTTTAAAGTATATTAAATAATTTTTTTATTAATAAACTTTAGAAATTTTTTTTTATAAAGATTATAAATATAAATTTTTATTAAAAAAATCTTTTTTTAATAAATTAAACTTTTAATTATATTTTAAATTATTTTGATTATATTAAAACTAAAATAATTAAGTTAATAATATTATAATTTAATATTAATAAAAGTCTTTTTAATTATAATAAATAAAATAAATATAAAATAATATAAATTTTTAATTATAATTAAACTTAAATCTAATTAATAAAATTCTTAATTAAATTTTATTAAAAGTTTATTATCATGAATATAATTATTAATTATTATTAATTTAAGACTTAATAATAAATTTAAAGAAAATTTTAATATATATATAATATTAATTAAAATTAATATAATATTTTAATCATTAAATTAAGAATAATTAAATAATATTATTTTAATATTAAAGGAATAAACTAAGTCGTTTATAATATATATAATAAATAAATTTTTATATTTTTTATAAATATTAAATTATAATAAATTATTTATAATATATTTAAATATTTTAATATTATATAATTATTTATTTTAACTTATATTAAATATAATAAAAATAATAAAAATAATAAAAAAAGATAAAGATATTAAATAAATATAAAAAAAATAATTATTATAAAATAAGAATATTAATAAAAAATTATTAATAAATTTATAATATAATTATTAAAATTTTTATTTTTTAAAATATTTAAAATAATATTAAATATTAAAATAATTAAATTAAGAATAATAAAAATAAATTTAAATATATCCCGATTTTTATTTTTATTTTCTTTTTTTAATATTTTATTTTTTTTATTATTTAATTTTTTTTTTTAATTTAATAAAATTATTAAAATAAAATTTTTTTTATATTTTTTATTTTTTATTTTTTATACTTCTTATAATTAATAATTAAATAATCTTTTAATTTATACTTAATACTAAGAATATTATAAGTCTTATAAAAAGTCTTATTTTTATTTTTATTATTTTTTTTCTTATTTTTATTATTATTCTTAAAGTTATTATTATTATTTTTATAATTATAAAGAATTAATCCCGATAAACTAAACTTATTTTTTATATAAGTTTTATTAATAAGATTATTGATTAAACTTATTAATATAATAATATAATCTTTTTAATAAAGATTTAAATATTAATATTTAATTTATATAAATTAAGTTATTAATATAATTATAATAAATATATTAATATATTATTACTTAAAAAAAAAATATTTAAATTTATAAAATATTTAATATTTTAGTTAAATATAATAATAAATAATTCTAAAGATATAAAATTATTATATTTAATAAAAATATAATTTTAAATAATATAATATTTAAGAATAATATTAATATTTTTATATTAATATTATAATATTTTTTATATTTTTAAAATTAATTTTTTTTTAATAAACTTAATTAAGTCCTGTTTTATAATTTATTATAATAATTAATTATATATTTATATTTTTAATTTAATATTTAAATTATTTTTTAAAAATTAATTAATTAATTTTTTTATTAAACTTATTAACTTTAAATAAAGTTATATATTTATTATTAATATATTTAATTCATTAATTAAACTTAATAATATTTAAAAAAAAAATTTATTATTAATAATTTTCTTTATTTTTAAGCTTTATTTTATTAAGAAAATAAAGTCTTATAATAATTAATATTTTAAAGTTAATAAAATTAATTAAAAATAAAGTCAAAATAATTATTTTCTGGTTTATATTTAAAATATTTATAATAATTATTATATTAATATCGATAATACTTTTATTAATTTTATTTAATTTAAAAAATTTAATTAAAGAATTATTTTTAATAAATATAAAAATTTAAGATTATAAAATTTATTAAAAAATTTATAATGCCGAAATTTATTAAATTAATTATAATCATGAAAAACTATAATAATAATACTTTAAAAGACTTAGAAATATTTCAAAAAATAAGGATTATTAAGATAATTTCTTGAATAATAACTAAATTAATATTTCTAGATAAATTTCGTATAAGGAGGTGTTACGAACCACCATTAAGGCCTGAGGCTCGGGCGCGGAAGGAACCACGTCACAAAGAATTTATTAATATATGACGAGGTTATATAAAGGTCACGTGATGGATCCTGGGGGTCTATCGGCAAGGAATAAGGATCCAAGAAATTCGGGACTCCTTCTAGGTCTAGTATAATACTAAGGACTATATAGCGGAAGGATGTTCCCGGGTAGATAAGAGCTTCGTGCTTAACTTAAATAATATTTCTTATATACTTGTAACTATATATTACTTTAAGGCATTACTCGATAATATTTACTGGACTTATTAAGACTCCTTATCTAAGACCCCTTAATAATCCCAATATACTAAAGCTTGCTTTTATCACGACGGACTATAAGCATTATAGAAGACTTTATAAGTATAGGAAATATATTAAGAATAAAGAGGATAAAAAATAATAAATAAAATATATCGAATAATATTAAAATAATAAACTATTATATTATAATAATTATACTTATAAAATAGACGTAAACTAACTATAAATAAAGATATAAAACCTATTGCTTATATACTTACCGGGCTTATAACCTATTACTATAAAAGAGATTATTATATATAGTAGAGTAGATTATAATACTTAAAAGTTAAGGTTAATTACTAGGGAATCATTAAGGAAAGTCCTCCTAAATATTGTACACGTAGCTGCCTAATCCTAAGCGAGATCTACGCCAGGCACCAAGGTCAGCAACATAAACTATATAGTAAGTAGACTTTAAAGGAACTATAAAAAGTAGTTCTTGATATATAAGAGCACGAAATAACGATAAAAGACTTTAATAAATATATAGACTTACTTCTAGAGCGCCTGGAGAAGATATAATTTCGGAAAGGTGCACAAACTCATTAGTAGAGCATTAAAGCGGCATATAATTTATACCTAATTTGGATGTCTTGGCAATGGCAGAAACATGGGGGGGTGGCGGTGATTTCTTTCCACCCCCTTCCGTACATGCTGGCCGCATCCGAGTTCTCGGTTTAGTGGAGTCAAAGCAACAGCCAGGGATCAGGCGAATGCTCAATTCATGATCCAACATGAGCAAACTTCTGTGTTGATTGTTATGCCGAAAGGTGCACTTGGGACTACAATCAAGTTCAGATGCGGACCATGTTTTTTGGTAGGAAAATGCCGTTGTGAACTCGCAAATTTGCAGATAAGTAACAAACACGGGCATGGAACCGCATTACTTGGATCAGGAATATTCTCTCACCGGCTAAATCCGTGTAGCCATGCAGTGTGATATTGAGATCAAAGCGCATGGAGTACCAGACTGCCGGGCTCGGTCACTCAGAGGTCCACATGAGTTAAGGGGTTGAGCCCAAATGCTGATCTTCCCACCTCTCATAAGCATCTATCTGGAGAAGACTCCGGACTATTTCACCTGCTCGTACCTCTCATATAGAGTGTTGTTGGTGATTTGTTTTGTACAATGGGGTGGACGTACAATACGGTCAATCCGAATGCTGAAACCAATGCTCCTACTATAGCGGCAGTGGGCATTTCATTCACGACTGTCTCTTTCATCATAGTATGTGTCCGCATGTATGTTCGAAAGTTCATTGTCAAGGCTGTTGGTATTGGTATGTTGGAATTTTCAGTCTCCGAAGAGTGAAACAGCTGGCTAACTGGGCATAGATGACTGGACAATTGTTTGCACATGGGTCCGTTCTTGACAGAGAGAAGGAGATTCATGATGACACACTTAATAATTTGATGTAGCCCTGCGCATCCGGATTCTTGGTTGTTACCCTTCTACGTGAGTTGAAGTGCGAAGAGTTGCCAAGTGACAAGAGCTGATGCCGATTCTAGAAACAAAATGGGGACTCGGACTTCAACACCTTTCGGATATGCCGGATGAGAACATCTTCAATTTTGGACTAGCAAGTATTAACGGGCCCTCGGTGTCATGGGCTCAAAACTGACTGTCTTTTTTTTAGCTTCAGTATTGCGGTGCTCCATTGTATGCAACATCTGGCTACAAACTTGGATTCCTTTTAAGTGGCAGAATCTAACGCTCTTCTTCCAGTTACATTACCAGCATATTGGGATTCAAGCTTTCTCTGCTATTTTCATTCTTGCGCTTTGCGGTTGAGAAAAACTACAAGTATGTCATAATTGGCATCATGGTCGCCTGCACTGCTTTCAATCTCTCGTTTCTGATTGTGCAGCTCAATCTATGTACCCCCGTAAGTCTATACGGTCTCAGTATCCTGTTCCACAGCTTTTAATATCATCTCTAGGTTGCAAGGCAATGGGATCCTAGGATAACCACCGGGAACTGTCTTGTTGCAGTTCCTTTCTACACAAGCATGGCATCCATCACCATCATCTTCGACGTAGTCATGTCAGTCACACCCCTCTACGCGCCCCAAATTCCCATATCATAGCTACTAATGAGTCTTTCAGCATGCTCACACCCTTCCCCATGCTCATCAAGTCGCGCATTCCCACAAAAAAAAAAGTTATCCTTCTCGGCATCTTCTCCCTCGGCACCTTCATCACTGTCATCCAAATCATTCGCATCCTCACCATCAAGTCCCTCGCAAATTATATCGACAGCTCCCAGCTCATCATGTGGTCCCTAGTCGAAAACAACCTCGGAATCATCGTCACCTGCATACCACCCTTAGCTCCGCTTGTCCGATCATTTCGCGAGAAGAGCTCCTATGCTTCGCGAGAACCATCCTCAGGTCGAATACCAGCTTATAATCTCCAGACTTTAAAGGCTGGTAAAAATGGATTTGTTGTATTGGGGAGGGGCAATGATGGATCTTGTCATGATGAATATGGGAGTAGTGTTGTCGCTGGTGGGAAGAGAAGGAATAGTAGTGAGGAGCTTATTCTGGAACCGGGGATACAGAAGTCGACGGAGGTGATTGTCAGTCATGAGGAGCCGGTTGGAAATAGGAGATAAGAGTGTGTTTGCCATCGAGCCCCTTAGACTCTCTCGGCCAATAACTAGTCATAGCTCGAAATCAACCAAGTAATTATTTAGACATTTCCCAGAGGCACATGCAGGTGAGATTGGCATGTGTGCCTGCACAGTTGCTAAGGCCTGTGCTCCATGTACCGCTGCCTTGTGAGAAAACCCCATTTCTTGGAGGTCACTAATGCCTTGGCTGAGCTGCGTCGGGATACCGATCTCTGGGGATTCTTCTTGTATAATATAAAATAGATGTGATGCGAGGGTAATGATTGAGGCAAAGGAAGGTGTTCGACGCAGGCTATAGAGGCGGCGAAAGAAGGCCAGAAGAGCCCTGATCGTCTCTGCGGCTTGGATACAGTCTGAAATGGATCGACTAGAATGAGACCCTGGGGGGGAATATAGTCCTTCGATGAGTCCTTCGATGAGCAGCTCCAATTATCAATCCAATGTGGGAGCTTCCGATCCCGACCAAGGATCCACTCTGTCCTACTAGATGTGCGATCGAATTCAGGTAATCGTTATCCAATGTGGATGGAATATCGTAGTCCATGAGCAATTTGGACATTGTCTCCTCTCCTCGTACTGCTTCCAGGATGTGTAGCTTGAAGCATACTATATACTCGGAAAGGTGTGCGTCCACTGCTCCATGCAAGAGGAGAAGTCGAACCGCTTCCACATCATAGTGTTGGATACAACTCTGCAACAAAGATGTTCCATGTGGACAGCATGTGTCAGGGACGGCCAACTCATTTGGATTCGCTCGATTCTCCAGAAGAAGCCTAGCGATTGAGTACCTCTCTTCGTTTGAGATGTGTTCCCGAGGCTTATGTCTCAAGACCCAGGCAAGTGCAGTTCCAGAATAGGGGAAATCTGGGTAGTCGGGAAACCTGACCAGGTCGTCGCGTGCAGCGATTGCTACGGTAGACTGGTCTACCTCAACTCCATGTTTCAATAGATGATTTATCATAGATTCTCTGCTTACTGAACTTGTAGATAAGCGTTTTTCAGTCGCAACCATTGTCAGAAGCGCCCGTGAGGGATTTAATATCTCATCCTTATTGAATTCCCTAAGGCCTTGCACGATTTGATACGTAACCAATCTTTTCAAGCCCGCGGCGGCGGTTAAGACCAGCAGATGATCGATGGCGTTTGCTTTGTCAAAACCACCAAAGTACTGAGGATACTCGTTGTGAATCCAGTCTTCAAGGCTAATTGAATCCCGTTCCACTTGATCAAGTGTCCAAATGTATAGCATGGGGTTGAAAGCTTCGTACAATCGAACAACATCCGCCGAACCTTCAGTCTCTGCCAGAAATGCGTACTCAAAAATGAAACTGCTGAGCTTTCGTGCCCACGTGGCTCCAAATGATGTTCCACTTTCAAGGAGGTAAAGGTATCCACTTTCGGCTTTGAAAGAAGGGCCCAGAGGAAGACCAAGGTGGCTGCGGTTCGTAGCAACAAAATCCTTAACAGTTTGGTGAATGAATTGAACAACGGAATCATCTATATCGAAACCGAGTACCGCGATATCTGATGCTCCGTCTTCCGATTCATCCTCTTTTGGAATTATCTCTGTTGACCGTGATGTCGATATTGTTTCCAAGAGTCCACCGCTTCTGCTAACTATCTGGCGTATCATCTCTTCTTTCGTGGCTTCATGGACTTTCTGCCATCTCGAAAAGGACACACATTTCGTGAAAGTCTGAAGTGGAAGCGGCGACAGACAGCAAAGTGCAATCTGTAGCATTATATATGATTCCTCGGCATATTCTGGCTCGATCCTCTCGAGGGTATGGCGGTACAGATCACTTAATTCCTCTGGCATCTGCGTGACTTTCTCTTCCAAGAGAGAAATTGGAGTCCCATCTCTGACACCTTTGACCAGCTCGTCAAGTACAATGCGAACCCAGATGAATACACCACGAGCTTTGGTAGTCACTTGAGAAGCAAGTCGTTCGACTTTCAGCATGAACGCATGTCTACCTTCCTCCCCAAAGCTTGCCATTGCGTCATGAAGTCTTTCCGAAGTATAGGCTTGGATATCCAAAGTTGTGTGTTCGTGTATTGCAAATTGCGGACAATTCCCAAAATGCTCCCCGAAAATGTTCCAGTTTCGACTTGCAACACATATCTTGATCCTGACTATAGCGCCATTCGCACTCGAGAGTAGCTCGTAGATAAAATTGGAAAGTCGATTATTGTCCCCTTCGTGTTCGTCAAGAGCATCAAGGAACATGCAAGCATGGAGGTGCACGGTTCTCTGTTGCGTGATTGCCTTCCAGGCTGCACAGAGCGTGTCAAATGTCCATTCCGGCTTTGAATTTCTCTGTGATTTCACTAGATCCTTGTAGATGGTGTATACGAACGGTAAAAGTTCGGGAATTTGGGACAATAGTTGATGCAAAACACCCTGGAGCATGCCATCGATTGACTTCTGAACATGAGAACCACGGTCGTGGAAGAAGAACCCCAGTATCATCCAATCTAACTCTGTTTGCGAGAAAGCTGTGTCCGGATGAGATGCTTTTCGAAGGAGTTTTAGGGTTCTAGCGTCTCTCATGGCGAATTTCATCAAAGTTGACTTGCCTGACCCCGGTTTCCCATTGATCCAGAATATGGGACGAGAAGGGCCAACGACGCTCTGATCCTCTTCTAACCAATCGGCAAATGAGACGACCTTGCGATCGAACAGCGAACTGAAAGGTTCCATCATACGAAGAAGCAACATTATTTAATCGTATTCCGGTCTGAGTGTTCTCCAGGCTTGAAAGGCATTCTAAATATTATGAGCTTTCATGTCGTCTTAACAGCAGTTGTAGACCTACCTTCTAACTCCGGGCTTCTGTCCTCTAACAGGTCCATTGTTAGTAAGTATTACAATACTGCCGGTCTCAAGCTCGGAATGTTGGAAGAGAGCACTGGGTTACCCACTTATTTGAGACTTGGCCTTGATGTCGTTCACCCAGCGACGTAACTGTGAGCTCACTCGCTCGAACCCAACTTCTTCCAGGGACGTGAACTTGGTCATCTCACGATGATTTTTCGGTATTGACGATACTTCCTCTCCATGGTGGCCGATCTGTGCAGATTCACTGTCGACAATGAGACTGTGGAATACAAAGTACTTCCTGACTTCTCGATCTTCGTAGAAGGACGATATCTTAATATCCCACTTCTGCTGGGTGCTTCGAAATCTGTTGCTTATACCTTTTAAGGTATCAGAATTCTTCTCCAAGGATCTGAGGAGCTTGATGTTCGGGCGCTTAGTGGCAAGACGAGCTATTCGATAGGCATGTTTTCCAATGGTCGCTGAACCGGATCCTCGGTGTGGAGTTCCTAAGAAAGAAATGCCGTAAGTTGCGGAGGCAACACGCTTGAGACGTTCAATCTCGGAATGAGATGCTATATTCAGAGCCTATGTCAATGATTAGTCATTGGATCTTTGAGCCTTCGAGACCTCACTGTTGCAGAAATACTTGAAAGGATATGAACTTACTTCCTTAACCACAATTCCTCCTAGGCTGTGGACAACAAAGATGATAGGCTTCGCCTGCTACCAAAAGTCCGTCAGCTTTGACATATATGCTCTCGAAACAGGACTTACATCTCCAAGTTTATCCAATAAATTCGCAATATCGGTCAGGAGATCGGTTGAATGCTGTTCAACATTGTTATGGCCCACTGATATGTTGAAGGCGTCAACATCAGCATCGTAACCCCAAGTCAAAATCCGTGCCTCCGGAAGAACAATCGGAAGCATAGACTCTGGCCAGAATACCTCCCCTGCTTGCAGTCCGACGATCTGAGAGCAGTTGATCATGCTTGACAAGGGTACATCGGATCCTTGATGCAATATTTCTTTTGAAGAAGTTTCGTTTGTGACCTCGGGTTCCGCTTCCGGATCTGTTGTCACTGATAACCTACCACCCCCGGTTGATTGTTCCAGTCGATCGGGAAGATTGAAAACTTGAGATGGGCTGGAGGCGGTGCGTCTTTCAGGCTGCTTACAACCCGTCCAAGTCCTCTGAGGGTGGCCGAACAGCCCATGGACGAAGACAACACTGGACATAGTGAGATTAATCATTTTAATGCTTGTTATACAGGGTAAAGGAGTTGGTAGACGCACATAGCAACTGTTCTACTCTCATCTTCGGGCACGTAGACTCGAGTGAGCCCGAAACGTTTGATCTCTACAGCCTTGCGGCCTGACATTGCGAATTGCGGGACAGGGGCACCGTCTAGGCTGGATGGCTTCTATGTGGTGATAGTAACATGAGAGTAGAGTGTCATGAAGACCCGTGATGTTGAATGACTTCCGATGATGAAATAAAGACCCAATTTCGATGTTGGAAATGAGGCTTGCGAGAGAAATCTGTGACACACAATGTGGCTGAGCTGTAGGCTGCTGTTTTGGTCCTAGCGCATAAACTCCAGCACATCGCACCAATGATCGAGCCGTGACCCCGCGTTTTGTTTGAAGTACCTGATCAAAGTAGCATTTATATTATTCTTTTATCATAATCGCAAAAGAAAGCTAGTTGTGGCGGTAATCGTCCGATGTTGAACGCTTTTGACCTCGAGTAAAATCGACAAGCACTGGTCAAGTAGAGCTTTTGATCTGCGGTGTAAGCTTGAAGAACAGAACTTAAAAATGTCTCTGTTTTGAACCCCTATGATTGGTCCTGGACTCTTGGATTTTAGTTTCGGTGCGACCCACCGTCGATTATGACTCTTCCTCAAGGCACTCGTTAAGAATTATTTTCCAAGGCAGCCTAGCTTATACGAAAGCTCCCAAAGTCCCGACAACCTTTTGCTGCTATCATTGCTTGAAGATAATCTCCCACAAATGAAGCTCCCGGAAATAGCTGGTACCTCTTAGGTTCCCAAGGATGTCAAATTCTAATGAGTATAACTCAAACTTCTGCGCTTAGTTAAAATTAACATACATTTGGAGCACGGCGATATACGTACGGAGGATTCAACACTTCACACCCACGATACGAAAACTCCGGCTACAGTGGTAACGGAAGAGGCAAAGTCTAATCGCAAACAACCGATACTTGGAGATATAAGACCAGAAGCAGATTAAAAGCCAGAAGCCCCCATCAGCTCCAACCGTTGGACTGCCTCGAAGAACTGTCTGCCTGTCCTTGCCCCCATACCCATCACTATCGCGATAACCACCCTTAAAAACCTTCAACGTTTATATGTCTGCAGAATATGAGTCTCAGGATTTCTACGTCGGTAATCGGCATATCCATGTCCAGAAAATTGCAAAATGCATTGAAACTGCTCGCTAGCGTCTATGGCCTACTGATCATAACCTCAGTGTCAGCAATAGCGCTTCAAAGGATTCGTTATGAGCTTGCTGAGCTGGAAGGAGTGGCGCTTGGATATCTTCTTGCTGGTTATCAACTCAATCATTTACCGACACTTCTGTCTAAAGCGTTTTGAACCGGTCCTTATGTCAGGACTCGGGGAGGAACACGTCCGAAGCATCTGTCTCTTCTTGCTTTAGTTGGCCTTTGCATCTTTTTGGCGCATTTTGGTCAATCTATGGGGGCATTGTTGATCGTACCAAAGCCTGCTTGGTGGATGGTTCGTCACTTGATAGCACCGGAGTTGTAGGTCAAGGTGGGGGTGAAAAAAGGCTTCTCTACTCCAAGCATAATCTGTAATGATCCACTACTGACATGCACACCACGCAGGATGCATTTACAGCCAAAAAATCTGAAATATATCCACAACATTTAACGCAATCAACTCTACCTGACGCACCCTGTCTAAGTTCCACAGCCTTACAGAACGAATCATGCCCTGCAGGAGGCTACTCCACAATCTTGTAAACACTACCAAACTGGAATGCAGAGTATTTAGGAGTGCGAACATCACTTTCTTAACGATGATGCGAGCCGCGGAGTGGTACCAGTCCCCCTTTGGTAAACAACTCCTCATACGACTCTTCACTCAGTCACTCATCTCATCTCCACAACAGTTGTTTGTGAGATCAGCCGCGGACTATTTCCAATAACCTCATAGTATAAGTGGAAACTAACTCTTAAGACTGCCAAAAATAGACCTTGCTTATGCAATTAGTTCAAGTCCATGTGCAGTGATTTCTTCCTTGGCTTCGGCAATTCAGTTCCCTTACAGCAACTTGATCTATCCGCCCCCTTTCTCAATTGCCAAATACAACAAACTGGACAATATACACCTCAGAATTCGGAGAAAACTTGAGAAAGCCAGTACAATTTTCTTGGTCAGGTTTGTCCGGATTCGGTCCTGGCCCTTCACTCGGAGCTGTGATCAGATTGTCATAGAACCTGAACATCCCCCACGGTTTCACAACAACGGCTCCATCCAATGCTTCGGTTCTTGCATATACAATCAACTCGAAATGGGCTCCTGCGCAGTTATACCTCCAACCTTACATCGGTGGGACTGTTCACCCTTATAACACATACGCTAATGACACAACACCCCTCACACAAATCAAAATCGATCCCAGCAG
>Ga0302221_10001120_pt1 | contig 17657 bp, 3 predicted proteins | sample II_Palsa_E2_1_FD_193517 | JGI IMG/M metagenome (GOLD analysis project Ga0302221, IMG submission 193517) | Peat permafrost microbial communities from Stordalen Mire near Abisko, Sweden - II_Palsa_E2_1 | ecosystem: Environmental > Terrestrial > Soil > Palsa > Peat permafrost | place: Sweden... | reverse complement strand
AAACGCCTAGTATTGACGCAATCCCCGACTATTTAACGAATTAGCTAACGAGTCATCCTTTGCATTGCTGTAATAGAAGTGGAATTAGGGCTATATTTGCGTGATATATTATAGGCTTATGTGCAGTCGACGATAGCATTAAATTGTGATTTTTATATCAATCCGCCGTACGAGCTAGCATAGCAGCTAAACCTTAAACTAGGTTCCATTTTAAGGGTTGTTAAGCTATTGTATGGTGTACTAGAGGCTGGAAATCACTAGTATAACACCTACTACTCCCACTATACTAAGAAGCTCTCAATAGAGCAGTTAACTTATAACCCTTGCCTCTTATATAGCACTAAATCCTCTAGTTTTGGTGTTGTAAGACTTTAGACCGATAATACTCTATTTGTAGCAAACGCCCAATTCGCTAAACAAGAGCAGCTTTAGCTATAAAACGCCGGGTTCCTAGCTAAGGAGCGTGAACGACTTACTTTTACATATGATCTTAAGTTTAACGGCGGCATTATATACCTTGAAAACGATAATAGCATTACCCTTATACAAGAACGCTAGTGCAAAAACCTTAAGCTAGTAAAGAGCGAAAATACTAGTATTACGAGTAGCAGAGGAGCTATATGCCAAAACCTCTCTACTAAGGACTAATATGTCGCTTAGCGGGCTAGGGGAGCGTATATAGCGTTTATATGCCAACCGGAAGCTGCATACGATTTGTTAGTAGCTGCTTAAGCCGTCGAATTGACTGAAAAAGACATTAAAAGCCTCAATAAACGCATTTAATGGCAAATTCAAAATGCCGCTAGAGGATTGCGTTTTGTAAAGCTAAATAAGGAGTCTTTATAGCTACTTGTCTTTACAGATGCCTCTTTTGCAAACAATAAGGATTTATCCTCTTAAATCGGGTATATCCTAGTATTAGCAGATGGTACGAATGCAAATATCATCTATTAGTCCTCTACTAAATGCAAGAGAGTTACTAGGAGCGTCTTAGCCTTAGAATTGTACGGAATGGCCCACGGTTTTGATATAGGAGCTTTAGTCAAGTTTACAATTGACAAAGTGCTAAGAATTGATTTACCGCTAATCCTTTATACGGACTCCAAATCGCTATACGAATGCCTTGTCAAACTAGGTACTACACACGAAAAGCGCCTTATGATCGACATTATGTGCCTCCGCTAGGCGTATAAACGAAGAGAGATCGCCGAAGTCAAGTGGATTAAGGGAGACTCGAATCCTGCCGATGCTATGACGAAATCGAAGTCTACGAATGCCTTTAAGCGGCTAATCGATACGAATATAATACGATTGGAAGTGGAGGAGTGGGTGGAATGCGATTGAAGGACATACAAGCATATGGAAGGGCATACGGGTGTATACTAGCATACTAGCATATTGGCGGGGAGTATATATAAGGGCATACTGGCATATTGGAGGAATATGGACGGACTAGGCCTAATTAGGCAACTTGTATGCATATGGAGGAAATTGCGTTTTTGAGCACTTTTAGAGTAGCTTTAGTATTAGTATAATTAGGTTCGGTTGTTGGTTTTGGGATCACGTGACTATGCACTAGTCTCAATTAGGATTAGACAGATAACTGGAACCCACAACAACAACAATAGGTTGCGGGTTCCTACTTCCTAGAATGAATCAACCACTTACTAACGCAATTGCATATCACGAATACGTGCCGTGCCACGCGTTACGGGTGGACCGACACTTTTAAAATGGAAATTTCCCGGGTACTAGTAAGTAATATAATTTATTAAAGAGAATTGTGCTAATAGATAGCTATTAATAAGTATATTAGATTCCGGATTTGAAATAGAAACTAAACTTGCTATATTTATAAATGCTTTTTTTACTAATACCGGATTTTAATTTAAAATATGCGTCTAAATTCGAAAACTATTTCCTTAACTGATATTTGTAAATTATGCTAAGGATTTTCGCTTTACTCGGGCTAATAATACTACTAATTCTTCTTTTATTAAATATTATTAATAGTAAAAACAAACTTAAAGGTGTTAAAGGATTAAATTGCTTAAGCTTTTTAAATATTAGTCTCTTATATACAAGTAAATACTAGGTTTACTTAATGCTTGCAATCCTTGCTATTATTATAGTCTATTACACTATTTAAAGAGAGCTCCGGGACTATATTAGATTTTAGAGTAGCTTAAAGTAAGATAGTTATAAAAGAATATTTATTTTATTTTATTTTAAGATTAGAGAAATAACTCTTTATTTATATAATTAAGCGACGGTTTTATAATATATATAATAGCGTATATGCAATAACGATAAATCGAGACTTTTTTAGCTTATACACGAAATTATACTAATAAAATGCGTTAATAAAGAAGTTAAAGACTACTAAGACTACTTTTATAAAAAGGGCAAATTAATAATAAAAGATTAGTCGAAAAGTAGCAAATAATAATAATAGCTATAATAATACTTCTTTGTTACTTTAAATAAAGTACTTATATTAAAAGGATTACTTAATTATGCGTCTCTCGCTTTTCTTATAGCTTCCGGCTATATTACTTATTAAGCTTTAAGTTAATTCGATTTATTATTTACGTGTAAAGGTTGCTTGATATAACCTCGAAATCGAATAGTATTAACTTTATCCGAATAAGTTTCTTCTTATAAACTTTACTTTTATTTATTTTAACAAAATGCTTTTAATATTACTTGCAACTTTAGCGCTTAAAGCTCGAGTCCCTCTTACTTAAACGCTTAAATAAGGGACTATAGCTAATAATATAATATAGTATAATGTTTTAATTAGCTAATAATAATAGTATATTCGAATAGCTATTATTTATTTCTTTGTCGCTTTCCTTATACTTGGCTTTGCATTCCCGGTTATAATTATAAAGTCGCTTTCTTAAATCGAGTACTTAATTAATATAATTTTATAGCTATAATAAATAAATTTACTCTTAAGTTAATTAATAGCAGTTATTTAAGGAGTTTTACCTCTTATAATGCTAGCTTTAATTACAACTATAATCCTAGTTATATTCTGCTTACTTGCAAATATATAAGGACATTATTCGCGTTAAGTTATTAAGAATTGCGTTTAAATTTACTATTATACGTTTTTATTTATATAAGTATTTTTTACCGTTTCCTTATTAATAAGCATTATAACTATTATTAAAGATTTAGCAAACAAAATCACTTCGACGCTAGTAATCCTCGCTTAAAATTTACTAAAAGCATGCAATTATTTCTTCTCTTATATCTTAATTTATATATTTACAACTATTGCTTTAACTCTCGTAAAAGTTAATAAGCTTTTAGCCCTATTTATTCTCTCCCTTATTTTTAATATAATAGCCAAATAAAAGTAAATAAGAGGATAAGCTTTAAAGCTATATAAATAAGAAATATTTATACTAATATTTACAAATATTGCATATATAAGTTTATTCTTTAATTTATAGTCGAGGGTGTAATTAATATAGCCTTTAAGCCTTACTTATTTAGTAATTGCTCCTCTTATTTTAATTTTTAATATTATTTACTTTAAAGCGCTTTAATTATTATATTAGTCTTATTTATTAAAACTCACGAAACTAGATTTCGCCTTTAATAGCTTATTTTACTTTATTACAATACGCTAGCTATTTATAGGCGTTTATTTTATAGAATTGTGCTTAGCCGGTTTATTCTTTCTTGTACGCAATATAAATAGTAAAGCCGCATGCATTGCGCAAGCAATAATTATAATATTTGCAATTATATTTATTGCGTTATTTTATTATAGCTTAAATTATAGACACGGGCTATAATAGCTATTATTTACAAAGATTGCTAAGCAATAAGCGGATTAAATCGACAATAAAAGTAAGGCTTAATTAAACTAAGATTTAAAAGGAAGGCTAAAGATATAAGCAATTTAGCCTAAGATACTTTAAGCAAGTTTTAATTAAGATAAAGCTCTAACTTTAGCTCGTCCTATTCTCTAGATTTTAAAGGACGAGCTAAGTATTGCTAATAATAAGATTAATTATATAATAAAAACTTATAATAGCATCTAAATTAGCAATAAAGGGGCATCTCTTAATAAGCGAAGCAAATTGAAAATTTGGGGGGAGCTTTTAAGCTCTTCCGGATAAAGACTATTATTGTGAAATTAAATAATAAAAAGAAGAGAATATCTTTTTATATTACTTTTTAAAAGCAAAAAAGGTTTAAAAAAGGAATAGTTTTATGCTAAATCTAAGAAATATAAAATTAGATTAATGTTATATATGCTTGGGTTAATATTATATATTTGCGGGTTAAAGATTTTTATATTAAGACACAAGCATTAAAACTATATTATAAAGTTATAAAATCTATTTTTAAGATATATTATACTATTTTAATAGTAATATAAAAGTAATTTTAAACTTAAAAATGCATTAAAACTAATTCCTCTATTTAGCTTATCTAGCTTATTTATTAGTTTTTAAAAACTAGCATTAACATATATTACTTATTTTATTAGCCATTTATATTTACTATTTTAATAATATTTATAAGCGCCCCTTTTATAATAATTCCTTTATTAGAGGCTACTTCTTTAACTTCTTTGTCTAATAAGCTAAGGATTAAGCTTCTAAATTTTTTATTAATAATCTAATTTATATAATTAGCCTTATACTAGAAATCTAATTTTCTGCAACAATTGATATAAACAATTAATAAGCTTATTAAGGGTATACTTGTCTTTAATACCTTATTTTTATGCTTAAACAAAGCTAATAAAGCGTTAATAGACCTATAAATGCCCTTATTAATAATTACTCCTTACTATCTTCTCTCCTCCTCGAATTTGTAATTCTAGTAATTAATATAATAGACTTTAACCTTCGCATTAGTCTTAAACTATAATAAGTATAAGAAAGTCGACTAAGATATAAAGCGCTTATATTTTACTATTATAATAGCAAAGTTAAGCTTCGATCGGGCAAGAATTAACTAATCCTTTTTGTGACTATTAAGGAGTAATAATTCCTTCGATGCTATCGGAAAATGCAATAGCGCTATTATTATAATAAATTTGACTATTTAAAGGTTCGGAAAAGATATATAAGAGGAATTAACTTTCTTTTAATAGCGTGGGAAGTGGGCTTTTATTTATAGCCGAGCAAGAATAGCAATTTGTTAATCTTAACTATTGCTTAATATATCAATTAAGCAAGTTATAACGTGTAAAGCAGCACAAAAAAGGTAATTATAGCAATTTATTTATTTATTTATTTGTCTTAGTTCTACTAAGGGCTTACAAAATAGTAATAGAAGAGACTACCTTAACGTTATATAATTTGTAATAATAAATATAGGAGAAATAACCTTTATTTAGCTATAACAATTAACCAATAAATTATTTTATATTTAAGAGCTATTTAGAGGGCTAAGATTTCTAAAATAGGAAGGTGTTCCCGCTTTATTCGCTTTAAATTAATGGCTTATAGTCTTTATTATCGCTATTATCTCCCTTAATAATTTCCTCTTAATTATTATCTTTATTATTATCCCCCTTATAATTATTTCCTTTACTATAATAAATATATATATAATACCTTATACGAACATCTTTATCGTCGCTTTCCCGTGGAATGTAATTAAATTTATTATTAAAATTACTATTAGGCAAGTAATAATGCTATCTTCTTAAATTATTTTAATTAATCGCTTAACTTGGAGTATTTACAAGTTTAATTATAATATCCCCGTTAATAATAGCCTTATCGACGTCTAAAAAGAGTTTATATGCTATTATATTTAGTAAGAGCCTTTTACTAATGTTATAATTAACGAAATCTTTTTAAGGACCTTTATTATATATTACTTTATCCCGGAAATAGTAGGTTTATATATTGCTAAAAGGATTTATAATAAAGTTTATAAGGCAAATGCAGCAATCTTTACTATTAACACCGAATTTGTACTTAATAGCTTTGTTAACAAGACGTATTAATCGATTCTTAATAGTTTTAATAGTTTCGGATAAGGCTACTATATTAGTTAAGGTTTTAGTAGTTTAAGTAATTTAAGCGCCTTATAAGAGAGTAGATTTCGTTTGCTATATAAGGCATTAGAGATAAATAAGGCATTAAGTAATAAATTATAATTAAGGATAAATATATTTCAACTAAACTCGATTTAATATAATTAAGATTAAAATCTTATAAAGTCTAGTGTAATAGTTATTTTAATAGACGAATTTGTTTTAACTAATAGCAAACTTCGGGTAGCGCTTATATCATATAACTAATTACTATAATTTAGGCTGCTAAATTCGGCTAGTTTAGTCGCTATGCCTTAGCCGCTTGCTAAACTTTGCCTAGTGCACTTGCCTTAGTTTAAGCTAAAGCAATAACAAGCAAGTCCCCTCTTAAAATTGCTAGTTATTATCTTTAATTATCTTAACTATCTAAGTCCTCAATTAAGGAGCTAGAAACGGCCCTTCGAGTAATTATTGCTTATTTATAGATGCTAGGACGGGCTCGCTATACTAAGCGGCTGCTTACTATTCCAGCTATTACGGATTACGAATCTTTGACCTAATATAGCAGTTAAGTTCTTTACCCCTTAGCTCGGAGATTATTCTCTTAAAAGGTATATCTATACTTAAAGCTAAGATAAAAGTATAATAATCTTTAAGCTTAAAGCTAAAGCGACTTGCTTATATTACTTAATTGCATTAATTACAATTAAGGTAGTTATTATAAATTAATAAAAGACTTGAGTAAAAAGAGAATTAGACAAAAGGTATAAAAGGATCTTCTATAATTACTATATTTGTTTTTATTTCTTATATTGCTACTTGTTTTAAGAAAGCTATTATATCCTTTGTTTATTAGCAATATAAGTTTATTTAAGCTTGCTTTTTTGTGGCATAAATCGGCTTTATACTTAAATAAATGTTAACTTCCCCTTCTTTTTGTAATTTTATACTTTAAAGAGGAAATATTTAAGATAAAATAATCCTCTTATTTTAAATATACTTTAATTAGATTTAAAGATAAAATTTCTACAAGTTAATTCTTTTATACTCGAGAGCTAGCTATTTTAGCTACTTTATCTTATATTACCTCGACTAGCTTCTTAGATATATCTTTTACGCAAGACGACTTTTTCTTAATCTTCGAGAGTTTAATAATATAAATAATAGCCGAAGTACTTTACGCTAAGTAGCTAAAGATAAAGAAAGCTTTATTAACGCCTCTTATAATATACAAGTTCCCGGAAAAGGTTATAGCTAAAACAATAATAGTAATATTACTAGCTATATATAAAAGGGAAATAACAAATTCGATAACAAAGAAAGTAATATAAAGTAAAGATACTAGTTACTTTTAAGTTATAACTTATATCAAGTTAAAGGATATAAGCTAATTACATATAAATTATAATGCTAGTCTAATATATTAACTTATAAAAAGAGTAAAGTAAAGTATAAAGATTAAAAAGATAATTAAAGTTAATAAGTATTAATTTTCCTAATATATTACTAGTTCTTGTTAATAAAACTTAGCTTAAAAGAATAAGATTTTTAAGTAAATATACCGAGAATCGAGAAAATAAGAATAGCGAGGGAAAAAAATATTTATAACGCTCGAAACAAAAATTAAGATTTAAAAGCTATATTTCTTTAGTAAAAAACTATAAAAGGAGTAAAAAAAAATGTTTTATTAAAGAGGCTATAAAGACAAGTCTAAGGCTTTGGAATAATAAGGGGCAAAGCTAAGCTCTTATAACTATTAAAAAGATTTATTGCCTTTTATACTCGTTTTATAAAGCTAATTCGAGCTATAAGAAGAGGATAGCGCTTATATAGTAAGGATAGATAATCTTCTTGTTTCGTAAATTATTTAAATAATTTTAATGCTTTATTATTTCGTAAAAGTCGCATTGTTATTAAAATATAATATCTTCTTATAAATTTTACCTTTATAAGTAAGTCAATTTAAGTAATATCATTTTCTATTAAAGGGCATATTAATAATAGTCATCTTTTATTACCCTAATAACGCTTTACTTGCTATAATAGTTTACCCCGATTATTATTTTTTAGCCTCGAAGCAAGTAGCAAATTATCTTGTAAATATCTTTATTTTAATTTGTATAACTTTTTTATATATCTTTATAACTTAAGTATCTAGTGTATATTTTAGATATTATTAAATACTTTATTCTTTAAAAGGAAAATGCGAAGCCTTTTAGTCTTTAAAGCTTATATTACTTTTATAGCTACTATTACCCTTGCATGATTAAATTTTATAAGCAAAGTTTTGCTTGCATATGCTATAAGCTAGCCCTTTAACTTATTATTTTCAAATATTAAGTAAATAGGTTTAATATATAATTGAATTAAATTTTATACTTATAACAAAAACGGTTTACACAAATTAAACTTTAAGTTATAGTCTTTAATTATGCGTAAGTGTAACTTATATAATTAAAAAGTTTTTAAATATGCTTTTATACAAATATGCTTAGAAAATTTCTAAGATTAATAGCAACTAAAAATATTACTAGGGAATTTTGCTATTAGCTATTGCGAAATATAACTAATATAATTTTAATTACTGCAATTATTAAGCTTATTTTTGCTATACTAGCTATATTACTATAGCTTTTATTAAGAATAAAGAGTAAGTAACTTAAAATAGACAACTAAACTATTATTATTGCAATAATATATTAGCAATTAAAGAGATCTAACTTAGTGGCTTACTATAATATAAGGATTTATAATCCCGCTCTTTGCGATAGCTATTATTTGTATATCGAAATTTCTCTTTTTGCCTTTACAAGTTAATAATTACTAATATATTACCTAGTTGCGGGTTATAGACTTAAAAAGGACATTTGGTTTATATTATTTAAAAATATTATACATATTCTTTATATAAGTTAATAACTAAAATAGTAATATAATTATCTTAAAAGTATATAAATATATTACTTTAATAAGGTGCTTTATCTTAAAAGTTTAACAATAATACAAGTATTAATATTATGCCTTTATCTTCGAATCTTCCCTTAAAAAGCATTTAAAAGAATAATATACGCTATTATAGTAATAAACGCTCTTTATAGCACGGCTTTTATTTTTACTTTATTATTTTAATACATTCCAGTTTATATTACTTAAATAAAATAGGATAACACGGGTTTAGCTAAGTATATAAATGCAAATGCGGTTAAGTAGACAAGCGCTACTATTAATATTGTTTTAAATGCTATTATTGTTATTCTTCTATTACTAGAGTTAATTAGGCTTATAATATTATAAAAACAAAGGATTTATATTTTAATAATATTTAGCTTCGGATTTTTGTAAATTTAAGAATCGAAGTTATAAGACTTACACCTAATTTAAGAACTATTAAGGTTATTATTATTAGTATCTTATAGCTTATATTACTTATCAAGTTTACAAACACTTAAAATATATTATATAAGCCTCTATTTATATTGTCGGTATATAAAGATTAATTATAAAAGCAAAGGATTACGTTTTTATAAGGTATTAAAGCACTATTAAGGTTTATATTAATATTATTTGCGCATATTTACTAATATTACCTTTTTTATTTCGGAGGAAAATACTAGCTATAAGATAAAATAGCTTAGCTATATTACTAGAACTAGTTATTTAAATTGCTTATAAGCCGAAGAATCGTGATTCGGATATCTTATTACTTTTAAAGGTAATAAGCATATATAAGTATAAAGTTAATCGTTAATATTAACGCTCTTAATTAGCTATTATTAATAGAATATTTAAACGTAAGAACAAGAAAGATTTTTCTTTTTTAAACCCTTATATGATTTTATCGCTTAAATAAAGTATAGTTAGTAAGCTCGCTAAATAGTTTCGATATACGTGTATTCTTATTCGTTTAGCTACAAATATTATTATACTATTAAAGATTACCTCTTCTTATTAATTCGTTTGCAATCGTTTTTATATATATCTTAGCTATCACGTAAATATTTTAATATAGCATATCAAGTCGATTTAATAAAACTCGGCCTTCGGGACTTTTAAATACGATATTTGTTATAAGATAATATCCGAATACTCGAGCAAGAATAAAACTATTAAAAGGATAAATATTATATAAATTTGCTCGGAAAGTAGCTTAATAAAATAAAATAACAAAACTTTTAAGTCCTTTAAACACTTTTTCCTTAAAATTTTAATATTAGGATTTAAAGGAAAGAGGTTAATCGAACGAGATTATAACTTAAAAGATTAAACGAAATTTAAATTAAGTAAGCAAAATTAAGCGAGCAAAATTGCAATTTTAATACTATAAAAGGATTTTTAACAGAGAAGCTTACAAGTAAAGAAGCTAAATTTGAGTTAACTAATACGCTAAGAGGCTTTAAAGTTTATTAACCTTGCTTTATATTATTATTAGCAAAGGCTATACACTTTTAACTTCATTTTTCTGCTTAATAGCAATTTTAAACTTTATAACAAGTTTATAAATATGCTTAATAGCCTCCTTTAAAGTTTTAGCTTCTTTAATATAAATTGCAATATTTGCAAGTAAGATAATATTATCTAGCATACCCTTAGCGAATTCTTTAGCTATAATATTAAGATTTAAGTTTTTAATATCTTTTGCTTTTTAAATATTATAAAGTAAAAATATTCTTTTTACTTAAGCTTTTAATGCTAACGAAAAGTAATATTCCTCGTTTATACGACTTTTCTTTCGTATAACCGGGGAAACTTTTTTTAAGTTATTGCAAACTAGTATATTTAAGAGAGTTTAGCCTTATCTTACAAGCTTGTCAAGTAGCTTTAAAAGACTATTTTTTATAATCCCCTTTTCGCTTATCTAAACCTTATTTATATTATCGAAAACGGCAATAGCCTTTAGCCTTATTTTAAAGTATATATTAATTAATTTTAAATCGGTAAGGGTAAAATCTTTAAAAGGAAAGGTATAAGTAGTAAAGTCGAATTTATACGCAATAGCCTTAACTAAACTCGTCTTCTTATATCCTAGTAAGCTAACTTAAAGCATCTTGTACTAATAACGATAATTACTATTTAAAAGTGCTTCTTTATTATCGATAAAAGACTTTACTTTTCTTATAATAAAATCTTTTAAAGCATCTTCGAGGATTACTATTTTAAGTAAATAGCCGCAATCCTTAAAGGGACTTATTTAAGGGACAAATTCCCGTCTCTTAAGTCTATTAAGTAAATATAAATAAATAAAACCGACAATATAGTTAAACTTGCTTATATTTGCAAAAATTAAAGTTCGGGTTTTATAAAAGCTTAACAATTGCTAATTAGTAAGCTCTTCGTCTCCGTGTTAAGCTTTTAATAAGTAAGCATAATAGTAAGTTAAGCAAAGAAATGCGCCTTTCGAATAAGGATAAAGGGATAACCGCTTTAAGCTATAGTATTTGTAATATTACTTTATAAGTGTATTATCGTTTATAGCGTATTAAAGTTTGCTGTTAATATATTACCCGCTATCTTATTTTACCTCGTCTTGCTTTCCTCTATCTTGCTTCCCTCTATCTTGCTTCCCCTCGTCTTGCTTCCTTTAATCGTGTCGCCCGTCTTTGCGCTATCTTATTTTTCTTGTATATAAGATAATAATTAATTTATATTGTCGATAATCACTTGCTATTATAGCATTTTTAATCGCGTAGTATATATCTTTAAATAAACTCTTAGAATAAATAGTCGTATAAGAGAGCTTAGCAAATTTAAAAAGCATTACTAAGCGCTAAAGCAAATTAAGTAAGAGGACAAAGAAGCTAATAAAAGAAGAAAGGGTATAAAAGTAACAAGTAAAGCGATAAAGCTTTATTATATTAAGCGTAAGTATAAAGTCTATTAAGTCGAAGCCGGTCTTAGCTATCTCTTTAATGCGTAATTCTTAAGTCTTTCGTTAATTTAAAGAAGGTTAATATATATTTAACGACGAATTTGCCAAATTTTGTATTAAGTTTAAATATTTACTATAATAGAATTTCCTAGTATTATAAGGGTATTGCGTTAAGGAGGAGGAGGGGGTAAAGGATAAGCTATTAACGTGCTATTCTTTTAAGCTTTATTCTTATGCCCCTCGTGATTTAAAGCTTGCTTATTATTAGCGAAGCAAGAAGTGCAAGAATTCTAGTAGCTTTACTTACACTTGCTATTTCTAGTTTAAGCTTTAAGGCTATTATAAAGCTAGGCTTGTATATGCAAGTAGCTTGCAAATTCGTGTAACTTTATATAACGCTTAATCTTCTTGCCTTTTACTTATATTAATGCATTAACACTTAGCTAAGTGCTACGGGAAGCGGGGTAAGCTTATATATTAGACTATATTTAAGGCGGCTAAATTTATTGCAATTTAGTTTATAATAAAATTTAGCCGAGATTGTTAACTTTAGCAAAGTAACTTTTCCGATTTATGCAAATAAGGCAGTAATTATACTTAAAATTATATCTATTTAAAGCTTTTAAAATTATATTAACTACTCCGGTAGCTTATATTTACCTTTGTTTTATATATTTAAAACGTGGAATTACTAGAATTGCTATAAATGCAATCGGGATATTATTTTAAATAATATAAATGCTTGCTTAGTTTATAACAAAAACCGATTTACAAATTATGAAACAAGTTAATTAGTTATACTATTATTAGTAGAAAACTATAAGTCTTACCTCTTAAGTTTATTTAAAGCTCTTAAAATTGTGCTAATTACTTTAATAGCTTAGTTTCGAGATGCGTTTACTCGGAATAATAAACCCGAAATCCCGTAGTAGGCGTGCTATAAATGCGGTAAGTAATAGATCTTAAAAGATAAGGATGCATGCTTAAGCTATAAAGGGAAGAGACGTAAAAAATCCCCTTTATTACGACTAACATTCGGAGCCTCACTTAAGACTTTGGTGGGGTCTTAGCTAAGGGGAACAAATAAGAATTAAATAATTAGTAAATGCTATTTAATAGAAGTTATCAAATAGAGAAATCACAATAACTAAAGCCTTAGCTTATATATGCACTCGTGGCAACTGCCCTAGTTTATACGCATTTACTTTATACGCATTTGCTTTATATATATCTACTCCGCATATATCACTTTATATGCATTACTTTATATGCATCCTTTTGCACCTTTCTTATGCCTAATAAGCTCGCTAAGATCTAAGTTTAAAGCCTTATTGCTTGCTCTTACGGCTTAAGTATTTTGTTATATTATAGGTCAAATATCGTTAATATAGGTTTAAAAAGATAGTTAAAAAAAGAAGTCTTTATAATTTAGTATTATTTTACTTTACTTTACTTTACCCCGGAAAAGAATAACTATTACTATTACACCTTTCTCCTCTCTTTTACTATAATTGCTATTACTTTAGCAAATTAGCTTTAATAAAATAAAGTCTAAATAAAGTATATTTTTTTACATGTTTCCGAATATTAGTTTTTAGAGAATTAAGTAGTTTATATAATATATAAATATAAGTAAACTACTATTTACCAAAAAAATTTCTTAGCTAATACGAAATTTTATCCGGATTAAGATTTAGTTACCCCTTAAAGAAGTAATATTAAAAAGTGGTCGTTATATAAGCAAATATCACTTAAATAAAGCAAAAATTTAAAGCTACTTAAGAGGAAAGCAAATAAGTATAAATATTTTTGCTACTAAGGAATATTATCTTAAATAAACTAAATTTTATTGCTTAAATAAATACCTTATTTTAAGTCTTATTTTTTAAATCTTAGCTTTTTACCCGGTCTCGGTTACTTTAATATTACCCTTATTAAGATTTCCCCGGGTCTCTTAAAGAGTATCTTGTCGTTATATACTAGCTTTGTATAACGTTACTTTACTTTAGTAAATAAACTTAGCTAGCTCTTTTTGTCTTTTTTACTTATTTTTTCTATATTTACCACTTTACTTGCTTTAGCAAAATTTTATAGCAAAATCTAGTAAAGTAACTACTTAGTTTTTTGCCCCGCTATTACATGAAAGCAAACTCTCCGTTTTGCGCTAATGCTTAAAGAATATAGCAAAGAATATATCTAGCTTGCTTAGCCCTTTTAAACTTAATCTCTTCGTTATAGTATAAAAAGCAATAAAGTAAATTAAAGTACTATAAGTTAAAGCTACTAATAGCGTTACTTATATTGCAAAAGACATCTAATATAAGCGTGTAAGTTATAATTGCTTTGCTATAAGACTTCTAGTCGGTTAAATAATAATATTACCCCTTTCGACTCTTATTCCCTCCTCCGATTATGCAACGCATCTCCTTAAAAGACTTAGCAAATACTCGTTCTTATAACTAATTCGAATAAGCTTTAATATTCTTAAAAAAGCTTAAAGGGCATAAAAGAAATCGACAAAATTATATAAAAATTAGAGAATATGCTTTAAAAGGCTAAATTTAAACCTTATAAGGAGGGGACAAAAATTTGTATAAATCCAAAAATGCTTACTATAGCAAAAAAACTCCTTAATGCACTAGGCTTTAAAGTACTTAGCCTTAATTAGCCGGTTTTATTATTTAGCTAACTAGATATAAGGGCAAGAAATATAATATACTAAAAATCTATAATCCGAACACTACGCGTATTTATAACGTAAATATAATTTATATATAAGGCTAAAAGTTTAATCTAATGTTAAATAAAGTAAAATTAAAGCTAAAAATAATAATATATATTATAAAAGGGGTTAAGATTATAGTAATATATAAATTAATTTCGGATCTCCTTATTACTAATTAAGGAAAAACTCGAAATACTTAAAGAAATTTGTTATAAGTTTCTCGTTAAAAGGAAGACTAAGATTATTGTTATTAAGTTTAAGGTTAATATTATCAAGTCTAAGGTTAATGTTATTAAGTTTAAGGTTAGTATTGTCAAGTCTAGGATTAGTGTTATTAAGTTTATCTTATATAATCTTAGCATTTGTCTTTCTTATATAATAGTTATAATTTATATACCTTTCTTAATTTAATCTTCTTCTTTTGCTACGCTTATCTCTTTTTAGAAAAGTTAAGACTTAAACAATTTTGCTGCCTTTATGCATACTTCCGAGGAGGATTTTAAATTAAGACTTTCCCGGTATAAGATTAAACATTTAAGTATAAAGCAGATTATTTTGTAGCTATATTAGCTTAATATTAGTAAATTTTACTTTTACTAGCTTATTATACTAACTTTACGCAGCTATTAAGTAATATTATTATAACTTCGATTAAATTAAGAGATCTTATTGTAAGCAAGTCTTTTAAGTAGTCTTTAAAGCTTAAAGCTAAGACAAATTCCCTTATAATTGCAAAAATAGTAAGTTAAAAGAATATATATAAAGCTAGCTTGCCGCGTGCGTTTATTGCATTATATTATTAGTAATTACTCCGATATAATGCTTTGTTTTACTAATTATGCAAAGTAGTAGTAAGTCTCGACCCTTCTACTTAAGCAAGTTTACTATAGCTTAATATTAGTAGCAAATAAGATAGTAGGTTTTATTTAGCCATTTTTTCGCATAATTAACTAGTGCTAGCAATTAAGCTTACTAATATTAGCGCGATAAAAAGCATAATACTAATTCCACTTACCTTAATAGCTTTTTTAGCCGCTATAGCTACTTTAATTAAAGCGTATATAGTTATTTGTAAGACTGCCTCCTCTTAAAAGGCACTACGCTTCTTTTGTCCCTCCGCGCGACATAAAACTTTAGCAATAACTTTTTATATATAAGGCAAATTATTATTTTGCTTTAGCTATTATTTCGAATATTGCTATTATTTCGAAGATCGCTATCGTTTCGAAGGTTATTATTATTTCGAAGATAGTTGCATAAACGCTTTTAGAAGGATTATATGCACGTTTTCTAGTATTAAGTTGCATTTATAAGCCTTTGCTAGTTATTTGTTTGCTTTTAGCATATCTTTAAAAGTTAACTTAACACATTTTATTATCGTATCTACTTTCTTATCGTCTAATATAGCGTGACAAACCGATTATAAAGTAAAGATATACAAATCTTAAAACTAAACTTTATTAGGAGATATATGCAATATTAAAAGCAATTAAAGTTCTTTATTATACTTAAGTCGGCCGTCTTTCCTTTTAAACTTATATAACTCTTAAACTACTTTAATAAAGTTTTATATAAGCAAAGTCGCTAATAAGTAAAGTTTTTAAGCATTATAATTAAAGTTCTCGGCTATTTTAGCGGGGTTTACGTATACTTAGTCGCTTTAAAGAGGCTCTTTAATTAAAGTAAGTTTAGCTTAATTATTCGAGATTAAACCCGATTACTAAGAAATTGCAACTTTACAAATAAAATATTAGCCTTAATAATAGCGTATATAAAGGAGTACTTAAGACGCAACCGTTAAGCCTTAGCAGCTATCGAATGTTTTTAAGGGATTATATTATATATCTTATAATCGTGTGCTATATTATATAAAATAGCTTAGCATAATATGCTATTAATAGTTAAAGTCTCGTTTTTATCGTGTAAAGTAAATTAAAAGTCCTTTAAGCAAATATAAAAACTATACTCGAAGGGATTAGCAGTTATTTAGATTTTCTATATAAGGAGAGTCGAGGAGAGAGTTTAATTTATAGCGTTGCTAAATTTAAGGGTATAGTTTTATTAACCCCGGTCTTAGCTTATACCTTTAAATCCATACTAGCTTTTATTAAGTGTTATGCACTTTTATACTAGTAATATAACTTTAAAAAATAAGCGGCTTATAAGGTCCCGTCTATAAGAGGGAGTTCTTTAGCTTAATAGCAAATCTTTTAACAAGTGGATACCTTATATATAGCTATTATGCCTTTATCTTAAACTCGATTGTAAGGCCGTGGCTTTATACGCCTTACTTTAACTTAAGAAGATGCTGCCGGTATTATGCGTACTTTAGAGGGATAATCTATTTTAATTTCCTTTTACTTGCTATTTACCTTGTTTTGTTAAGTAAGACTAGCTATATAAGGGAATTTGAATCCGGCCCGAGTAAGCTAGTTTATATTATTACTTTATCCTCTTACCTTAGTTCGCCTTCTCGTTAACGCAAGCTTTGCTATATACGCATAATAGCTATCAAAATGCCGAATCTCCTTTGTCTTTAAGGGTTAAAAATAGTTTCCAAGTAGTTATTAGCGCTAGTCCGGCCGCTTTTAACCCGGGATTTGGGATATAACATCCCCCGGATTTGCTAGCTACTGCAAGTGCATGCAAGTGCTATGTATAAACTAGTGCAAATTTGTCGAGCGTTTCTCGGCATGTGAGATTAGCCCGCCCCCCCCTAATAACTTGCTATAATATGCCTGCCTTTGCTTTAGGACTTTTTAATACGCCTTGCTATAGTAAGCGCCTTGTGCAAACGCTTAGAGAGCAGCCTTGCGAGAACTATAGCCTTCCACGCTACTTTGCTATTAAGGGGATACGACTAGAGCTTTTTACAAAATCTTGCGCCCTTCGATTTAGCTTCTCAAAATTGGCTAGAATTATTCTTAGACTTCGAGCAAGCTAGCCTCGCCCCGGCTATAGCGCAAAATAATAATAAAGTAATTCTCTTCCGATTTTATTATTAAGCAGCTTTTAATTACTTTTTACTTTTAGCTTTCTATTTAGAC
>Ga0302221_10001119_pt1 | contig 17685 bp, 7 predicted proteins | sample II_Palsa_E2_1_FD_193517 | JGI IMG/M metagenome (GOLD analysis project Ga0302221, IMG submission 193517) | Peat permafrost microbial communities from Stordalen Mire near Abisko, Sweden - II_Palsa_E2_1 | ecosystem: Environmental > Terrestrial > Soil > Palsa > Peat permafrost | place: Sweden... | reverse complement strand
AAAAATTAAATATAAAAAATTAAATATAAAAAATTAAATATAAAAAATTAAATATAAAAAATTAAATATAAAAAATTAAATATAAAAAATTAAATATAATTTATTATATAAGTTTAAAAAATTTAACTTATATATAAATTTATTAATATATTTAAAAATCTTAAATAAATTTATAAATTTAAATATAAATTTTTTTAATTTTAATTTAAAAAATTTAATTAATAATATAATTTAAACTTTTTTATAATAATATTTAATTAATTAATATTTATTATAATAAATCTCTCGATTATTTATATATAATTTTAAAGATTTTAAAGTTTTTTTCGCTTTTTAAAAAAAAAATTAGTTTTTTATATATAACTAATATTTTTTAAAAAATTTTAAAAATAAAATTTTATAAAAATTTTAAATTTTAAAAATAAAATTTTATAAAAATTTTAAATTTTAAAAAATATAATCTATAAAACTTAATATTTAAAATTATTATATATAAACTTAATAAAAAATAAATTTTTAAACTAATTATTTTTTTTGGAAATTATAATAAATTTTTAAATAATATTTAAAAAATTTATTTTATTTTTTTATTTATTTATTAATTTATAAATAAAACATTATATTTAAATATTATTTATATATTAAATAATAATAAAAAATAATTTATAAATAATTTATAAATATTATTCTTTTATTAAAAATAATTTTATTAAATATATTAAATAATAAGAATAATTTTTTTTATATAAATTTAATAAATTCTAAAAAATTAATTATTTTATAATAAATAATATATTTAATTATTTTTAAATATTAATCGATAATAATAAAAATTATATTAAAATCAAAACTTTTTATTAAATTTTTATATAATAATAAATTTATAATAAAATCTATTAAAATCTTGTTTTAAAATCTTTTAAATTATAATAAACTATTTAATAATTTATATAATTTATATCGTTTAGGTTTAACTTTTTAATAAATATTATATTTTTATATTTTCTTAATATTAAATTTTTTTAAAAAACTCGAATATTTTTTTAACTTTATAATATTTTATTAAAAAATTATTATAATAAAGTTTTATAACTTTTTTATATAATATTAAATTTTTTAATATAATAACTTTTAATTTATATTTAAAAAATTTTAAATTATTTATTAATTAAATTTTTTTATTAAATTTTTTTTTATAATATTTTAATATTAAAAATTATTTTTTAAATTATTTTAATAATATTAAATAATAGTTTAAATAAAAAAACTAATATAATAATTTTTTTAATAATTATATATATTTATATTTTATAAAATTAAATATTTATAATTATTTAATTTAAAAACTTAAAAAATTAAATCTTTAATATTATTAAATAATAAAATTAAAAATATCTTTATTATAATAATAATAATAATAATAATACTTTTAAAATATATTTTAATATTTTAGTTTTTTTTTAAATAATTTATATAAAAATCTTTTTACTTTTTATAAAATAAATAACTTTTTTAAATTATAATAAAAATAATAAATATTAAATATTTTTTTTTAAAAAGCGACTTTTTAATAATTTAAATTATTAATTAAATTATAATTATAAAAACTTTTTTAAACTTATTCTAAAAAGTCAAAAGCTAAATTATATTAATAAAATCTTTAAAATAATTAAAATATTATTAAATCTATTTATAAAATTTAAAACACTTTTATAATATATAATTTTGAAATTATATATTATAAAATATATTATTTAATATATTTAATAATTTTTTAAATATTTTATTTTTATAAAATATTAAAAGTTTTTATAATTAATAATAATTTTAATTATATATTTAATAATTTTAAAATAATAATATTAATATTTAAAAGTTTTTATAATTATAAAAAGTTTTTTATTATAAATATTATAATTTTGTTTAGTTTTAAAAAGTTTTTAAAACTAAAATATTATCGGATATTAATATTATTTAATATTATTATTAGTTTTATATTATTAAAAAATAATCTTTATAATTATAAATTTCGATATATTTGTTTTAATTTTAATCTTTTTAAAAAAAATTTAAAATAAATTAAAATAAATATAAAAATAAATATATTTTTAAAAAAATTAAATTTTTTTTTAAATAGTTTTTATTTAATAAAATAAACTAATTTTATAATTTTAAATTATATTTTATAAAAAATTTATAAATTTAAAAATTATATATAAATATTAATAAATAAGTTTATAATAAAAGTTTATAAATCTAATAAAAACTTAAATATTATAAAACGATTTTAATATAAACTATTTTATAATATTATAAATTTATTTAAAATTTATATAAATATTTTTTATATTAATAAAAATTTAAAAAACTTAATTTTTTTAATATTAAACTTATATTTATAATATTTGTTTTTATTTTATAAATATATAAAAATATTATTTAAATATATAATTATAAAATAATTTAAAAGTTTAACTAAAATTATATTAATATATATTTAAAATATTATTAATGTATTTATTAATTTAAAAAATATTAAAAAATATTTAAAATAATTATAATAAATTTTAAAAGTCGTTTTTTATTTATAACTTTTATAAATATATATATAATAATATATATTTTTTAAATTAAATTTAATAAAAAATTTAGTTTTTATTAATTTATTAAAAGTTTTATTAATAATAAAAAAGTATTAATTTTTAATTATAACTTTATTTAAACTATAATAATTAATATAAAATTATAAACTTTTATCTTTTTTTAATATAAAAAAAATAAAAGCTTTAATAAAACTAATATTAAATTTAATTTAACGTTTATAAATTATATAAAAAAACTATTAAAAAATAAATCCGTTTATATTAATTAAATATTTAATATTTTTTAAATTAAAAAATTTTAATGTTTTATTAAAATTAAAATAATTTAATATATTATATTTAAACTTTTAAAAATATAATAATATTTTTAAAAACTTTTTTTAAAAAATATTAATTTAATATATATTTATATTAAAACTTTTATAATTAAAGTTATATAATAATATAAATATTTAATAATTATTATAAAAATATAAATTTTAATTTTTTAAATAATTATATTTATTTTTTATTAAAAATAATATTTAAAGTTTAATATTAAAGTAATAATTAAATTCTTTATTTAAAAATTTTAAAATAAAGATTTTAATATTATTAAATTATATTAATATATATATATATATATTTTAATATAATTTATATATTATATAATAGTTTTTTTATAAAATTTTATATTAAAAATAAAATAATAAATATTTATATTTTTATAATTATAAAATTAAAACTTAAATAAATATATTATATTATAATTATTTATAATAAAAACTTTAAAGTTATAAATATAATAAACTTTAAACTTATTATTATAAAAAAGTATAAACTTTTAATTATATTTAATTAAAAGTATAAAATTTTTATTATAAATTTATTTATTATTAAAGAAATTATAGTTTATTTTTATATTTTTTAATTTTATAAATATTTTAAAAATACTTGTTTTAAGTTAAATTAATTAAATATAAATTATTATATAAATAAATAAAAAATTTTTATTAAAGTTAAAATTATTAATATTTAAAATTTAATTTTTTTTTTAATTTTTTTTATATAAAACTTAAATAAAATTATTTATTATAAATAAACTCGTTTATTTATTATTATAAATTTTTAAAATCTTTTATTATTTTTTTTTAAGTTTTATTTTATTTATTTATTATATTTAAAATATTTTATATTATTTATATAATATTTTTTAAAACTATAAATAAAATAAATAATATTAATATTAAAGCTAAATTTAAAAAATAATTTAAAAAATTTAAAGTTATTAAACTTATTATTATAATAATTTTTAAATTTTTTTTTTTTAATATTTTTATTAAAAAGAATTAATAAAGTTAAAGTCTTTTAAAATAATATTTTATCGTATAAATAAAATAAACTAAACGATTTCTAGTCGATTAGAAATTATTTAAATATAAATTTAAGACTAATTTAAAGCTGATTAAAATCATGATTTTATTTAATTTTAAGATCGAGTTTAATTTAATTACTTATAATAAAATAAATATCGATATTTTATTTTAAATTAATTAAAACCCGATTTTATATTAATTAAAAATTATACTTTAGCTATAATTAAGCTTTAATATCTTATTAATAAATATCGTAAAAATATAATATAATATATACTTTAATTATTTTATTTATTAAATATTATTATAAATACTTTAACTTTTATTTATATTTTAAAAAAAAATCTTTTTTAATATCTTTATTATTTAAGTCGTTAAGTTATTTATCATAAAACGGCGCTAATAATAAAAAGTTTCTTTTAATGTTAAATATCGTTAAGTTAAATATCTTAATATTATTAAAGACTTTAAATATAATTATTTTTAATATAATATTATCGTAACTCGTTTTTATTATTTTATTTATAAATATAAATATATATCGTTTATCTTAAAATTATATAATTTTAAATTACTTAATTCAATAAAGAATATTATCGCTAAAGGAATAAAAATAATAAAAGTTATTAATTTTATAAGTCTATCGTTTATTGTTTAAGAATATATAAAATAATTATTTATATTATTAAATTTAATCTTTATAATTAAATATAAAAATATTAATAATATTATAGTTTATATTAAATTAATCTTTTTTAAATAATAAAAAATAAATAACGAAGAGAATAATCGTGTTAAAAAAAAATATTTAAAGATATATTATAAAGAGAAATAAAAAAAAAAGATTAAATTATTTATTATAAAAGATAATAATTATTAAAATTAATAAATATAAAATAAATATTAAATTATAAAATTATAATTAAATAAATATAGAAATTTTTTATATAAATAAATAATATTATTCTTTTTATAAAATAAAAATAAATATAATTTTATATAAATAATTATTTATTTTTATAATATATTAAATAAGATTTTTAAATAAATAAATAAAATAATATATAATATTAAACTTAAAGATAAAAGATATAAGAAAAGAGTTTAATTAAAAATAAAAATAAAAATACTTTAAAATTAAATAATATTAATAAAGATAATAAAAAAGAAAAAAATATTATTAAATAATAATAAATAATAATAAATAATAATATAAATAATAAAAAAAAATATAAAAAAAGAAAAAAAAATATATATAATATAAATATATTATTTATAAAGATATTTTAAAGAAATATATTAAAGATAATATTAACGTTAAATTTCTTTAACGACTTTATATTTTTATTAATTTAAAAAATTTTAATATAAGTTATTTTATTTATTATAAATTTTTTTATATTAATAATTATTAAAATATATTTTATATTCTCGATGATTTTTATAAATTAAATATCGTTATATTTTTTAAAGTATTTTAATAATAATATAAAGTTTTAAAAAAATAAAAAATAAAATTTTTTAATTATTATTAAAGATTAAGTTAAGTTAAGATTTAAGTAATTTTATATATTAATAAATCTTAATTTTAATAATTATTATATAATATTTTTTATAAAAAAATATATTATTAAATTTAATAATATAATAATATTTATTTAAGTCTTTTATTTATTAAATTTATAATTAATAAATAAATTTAAATATTTAATAAATATTTATTTATATATTAACTTTTTATTAAAGACGTTATAATTTATAATATATTTATACTTATAGATATTATTTATTAAATAAAAACTAACGTAAATATTAAAGAATATAAATAATTTATTTTATTTAAACTTATGTTTATAAAGTTAAAGTATCTTTAAAATAAGCTAAATCACGTTATTAATTTCCTTATCGTCTTAATTATTACTTTAAGCATTACTTATATTAGCTTAATTATTACTTAAAATTATCTCGTTATCTTTATTATTATCTTCTTTAACTTCGTTATTAATATTATCTTTATCTTTATTTTTTAAGCTATCGACTTCGATATTTAAGATCTCGATAAAGACTTTCTTAAACTCCTTATTTCTTATATTATTATTATTAAAGAATATATTTAATTAATTATTAAAGATTATTACTATATCGATAATTACTTTATATATAATCCGTGACTTTATAATATACGTAATTATGTCTTTTATTATTAAAGTCCCGTTAAATCTTTAACTTGTCGTATTTATAGCTTTAGCAATAGTCTTGAAATAAATAATCAACACGCGTATCGATAATTATTAGCTTTATAATACTTGCAAGATTACTTATATATATAGTATTCGGAATTATATAGCGACTGCGTAAGATTTTAAGAGAAGCGGAATAATGATTAATATTCTTTTAGTCTCTGAGAGAGATTATAAGAATAGGTGTAAAGGACTTTAAATCCTGGGCCACTTGGCTAGAAAAGGATAGTCTTAAAATTATTTAATAAAGCTTTCCCGGTCGCGCTTTATAAATATATTATTAAAGAAGACGTTAAGTAAGATATGACTAATACTTCTTTATTTAAAGTAAGGAGTATTATATTCATGGCTAAGTATTAAGTCAAAGATTAGGGTAATAGCTTTAATAGTTAGAACTTCTTCTTATATCTTTAGTTTATTAAAGAATCTTGCTCTCTCTGCTCCGCTCTTGTCTTGTTTTTTTTTTCTCTTAAAAATAATATTAAAATAATATTTACTATTCGTTATAATATTAAAATCGAGATCTTTATATTATATAAGCGATATTTTATATACTCGATAATCCAAGTTAATATTATATCGATAAAAATTATTATAATTAATACTTATAAGTATGTTTTTAATAATAATTATAAAAAAGACTTTCACGAGTATCTTGTTATCTTTAATCTTTATAATTTAGTCTTTTTTAAATTTATTTATAATAGATTTTAAGTTATATATAATATTCTTTATTATAATATTATAAGACTTTAAAATTAATATAAATTAATTATTAAATTTATATTATTCTTAAAATTTAACGTTAATTAAAAAGATATAAAAGTCTTTTAATATTCGATATATATTTTAATAAATTCCGAACTCGTTAATAAAAAAGATTAAAAAAAATAAGTAATATAAAAATAAAAAAAATAAAAGACTTAATAAACTATTAATTATAATATATAATTTTTAAATTATTATATATTAAATAAATAAAATAAATAAACTTTTAATTATTAATAATTAAATTAATAATATATTTAATAAAAAAATTAATTTTAAAATAAATAATATTGTTTTTTTTACTCGAGAGATTATATTCTTAAAATAAAAAAATATCGATATAATAAAAAAAATTTTTTTAATAATATTAAATTTATTATCAATTATAATTATTTTTTATTTTTTTATTTTAAGCTTAATATTTAATTTATTTAATAACTTATATTCGGAAATTATTAATTTAATCATTAAAATAATTATTTTTTAAAGAATAATACTTTAATCTTTATTTTTATATTTAATTTCGATAAAGATAATTTAATCTTTAAAAAAGTCTTATATAAGAAAAATAAATTTAATAATATCTTTAAGCAAGATAATATCTTTATTTATTACTTTAATATATTTATTAAAAATAATAATAATAAATAATCTTTAAGATTATAAATATTAAATCTTGCTTAAAAAGTTTATATATTAAATTATATTAAAGTATATTTTAAAATTTAAGTTAAAAATATTTAAGATTTAAATAATAAAGTCGATTAGATTATATTAATAATATTAAATATAATAAATTATAATCTTATATATTAGTTTATTTTTTTTTAAAGCTTAAAGTATAGTTTACTTTTTTAATATAATAATAATAAGTCGCTTAAGAAACTATAATATAAAAAATTAATTATAAAGATAATATTTAAAGATATTAATATATAAGAAAAAATAAAGTTTATCCGGTTTTTGTTTTTTGTCAAAATTATATATTTTTATATTATTATCATTATTATTATATTTAAAGAAAAAATATTTTATTATTTATAATTCACGAAGTTATTTATATTTTATATAAGAGATTAAAGTTTTTTTAAGTTATATATTAAAAGTAAAATAAAACAAAAATAATAATTTCTTTAAAGAAATAAAGCTAATTAATTTCGTCTTTAAATCAAAGACTAATAAACTTAAAGAACTTAATTTAATAATTATTTTAAATACTTTATTTTTTTTAATATCGAGATTTACTTTATATATATAACTTGGAATTAACTCGATATTATTTAATATATTAGAAATATTTTATATAATATTAAATTAAGTTTTTTTAAAGATTAAAGATTATTTATATTATTATAAAAGAATTTTAATTTAGATTTTTTTTTTAATTTCTTATTATTATTAAGTTACTTTATTATTAATATATTTATAAGATTATTTATATTTTTTATATTATTTTTATTATTATTAATATTATTTAAAAAATTATTTTTAAAGTTTATTTATATGTCTTCGTCTTTATAATAATGAGTTATAAATATATTAGCTTATAATAATAAAGATATTATATTTAATTTTAAATTATAAATTATTAATAATTATAATATAATATAATTTAAAATATTATATTAGTTTAATACTCGTTTAAAATACTTATAATATTTTATTATATATTATTTTATAAAAGTTATATATATTAAAAAATTAAAAAAAATATAATAAAAGATTTTAAAAGATAAAAAAAAAATTAAAAAAAAGGAAAAAAAAAATTAATATAATTTTACTTAAAATTATAAATAAATATTATATATAATAATTATTATTAATTATATAATTAATTATAAAATCTAAAATAAAAAGATTAAAGATATATTAATATTAATTAATCTTAATTATTTATATAAAATATAATTTTATTAAAATAATAATTAAAAAAGCTTAACTTAATATAAAGATCTTTTAATGTTTAATGTTTATTATTTATTTTTTTAAAAGAAGAGAATAATAATATATTTGTGCAAAAAAAAGTCGACTTTTAAATATTATAAAATATCGATAAAAGATTCTTGATTTAAAGACGAAATCGAATAACTTTAAATAAAGATTTCGTTAAAAATTAGACTTAATTTTATTAATAAATAAATTTAATTAAGATAAATTTAAAGAAGGTGACTTGTCGGCAATAATAATTATTTATAAGTTAAAATTAAATTAATATTAAAAGTAGAATAATTTATTAAAGTTTATAAGAAAAAGTATTTTAAGTCATTATAATCTTAAAATCAAAACGAGTATAATTAAGCTATAAGATCTTGAAGCCGAGACGGGTAAAATAGTTTAATAAAAGCAAGAAAAGTTATAAAAGGGATTTTAAGTCGTTATAACTTTAAGACCGAAACGAGTAAAGAGAGTTTAATAAAAGACGAAAAAAGTCATAAAAGGGATTTTAAGTTATAATAATCTTAAGACCGAGATAAATATAATTAAGCTATAAGATCTTAAAGCTAAGACGGATAAAATAATTTAATAAAGACGAGAAAAGTTATAGAATAAAAGAATTTTAAGTTATTATAATCTTAAGATTAAGACGAGTATAATTAAGCTATAAGATCCTGAAGCTAAAACGGATAAAATAATTTAACAAAAGCAAGAAAGGCGTGAAATAAAGATATTTTAGTTATAAATATCTTTAAGTCAAGTTAAGTATAATTAAGTTATAAATCCTTAAAGCCGAGATAAATAAAGTAATTTAATAAAAGCGAGAAAGATATAAAATAAAAGAATTTTAGTTATATAAATTCTTTAAAGTCGAGATAAAGAAGAATAATTTAATAAAAGCGAGTAAGTTATAAAAAATAATATTATTTTAAGTTATAAATATCTTTAAGTTAAGTTAAGTATAATCGAGTTATAAATTCTTAAAACTAAAACGAGTGAAATAACTTAATAAAAGTAAAAAAGACGTGAAATAAAAATATTTTAATTATAATTATCTTTAAGTTAAGTTAAGTATAATTAAGCTATAAAATTTTAAAGTCGCGACAAGAATAAAATATATTAATTTAAATATTTTTAAACTTTAAAAAAAAGTTAAAATTAATATTTTTTTTTTTTTATATTTTAAATAAATATATATTTTAAATAATTATTTTATCTCGATTTATTTTTTAAAAGATAAAAATATTTTTTTTTAATATAAAAAATAAATAATCTTTTTTTAAGATATTTATAATTTATTTATTCTTAAAGTTAATTAAGTCTTTATTTAAAAAATATTAAGTATTAATTTTTAATTTAATATTATAATTATAAATATTATTTATTTTTTTATTAATATTAATTAAAAATTTAACGAGAATATATAAAATAATTTTTTTAATATATTTATAATAATATAATTTTAAAAACTATTAACGATATATAATTTAAAATATTTAATATTATAAAGTTAATTAAATTAATAATATTAATTAATTATTTAATCTTTATAAATCTTTATAAAAAGATTATTTTATTTTAAAGAATAATAATATTAAGTTTATAAATTTAGCTTAAAGTTATTAATATAATAATTTTTATTTTAAATTATATATTTAAAATTTTTAATAAATTAATAAATTATTTTATTTTATTTAATCTAATTTAAATTAAAAATAAATATTATATATAATATATTAAAAACTTAAACGATTATATAAAATAAGATTTAATTTATTAATAATATACTTTAATTTATAAATTTATAATTTTATAAAATTATAAGTTTTATAATAATTTTTAAAGTAATATAGATTTTTAGCGAGTTTATATATAAAATATTTAATTAATCTTTAATGTTATTTTTATATAATATTTTTTAATCGAGCTTTTATTTTTATTTAAGTATTTCTTTATATAATATAGTAATAAAGTATTATAAAAAATTATTTAAGTTTTTTTATTCTTAAATTAACTTTATATTAAAATCTTCTTGAATATATTATTATCCGATTTAAGTCAAAAGTAAGATTAATATTTTATTATATTTATAGTTTTAAATAAGTTTATTAGAATTAAAGAGCTTAATAATTAATTTATATATAAGACTTATAATAAGATTATTATATAACTCTTGTTTATTTTTAATAAAAGAGTAAATAATCCGGCAGATATATAAATTTATTATATTTTTATTTATTATATAAGTTATATTTATAAGATTTTTGGAAGTATATATATATCGAATTAATATCTTGTCTTAAATTTTTTAAAGATATAAAGCGTTTCGTTATATAAGATTAATATTTTTCTTTGACGTAATATATTTTTTTATATAATCTGAAAATAGTTGCAATATTGTTGCAAGATGTTCGTCAGGAAGCTTATATAGATTCGTTGTCTTGGTAATATCCTATAATTATAGATTTGCTTCTGTAGCTAACTTCTCTGGAAAAAGCTGAACCAGCCGGCTAAATCTACTATAGTCGGTCAGACGATTATCAAGAATTAAAGCTGTAGTCAGAACGTGGAATAAGGCCCACAACCAAGTAATGGTTATATGTCCGCTTATATCGATATTCTTGATGGTGTATGCTTTGTCTATAAACACGATATCAAAATATCCTTGCAGACAACCGGGCCATTCGGGATCTATAACGGTAAAAAGATCCTTTGCTTATTTTATCGTTATTTTCTTTGTCTTCACGCGCCAGTCGAGTAAGGCCTGTGGTCCATGGCGTTCGCGTAACGTTGGAAGAGTAGAGATAATAGCAACCCTGCTATTCTCCGCCTTGCTATTAAAATACTTCGATATCTTCTTAAGAAGGCCTTCCACCCTCTCTTCGCGAGCAGACTTCGACGCTCGATTGTCATCATAATACACAAGACCTTTCAGCTCACTAGAAAAGTTCCCTAATGACTTGTACGTCTGTGATATAAGTTCTAGGAGGATAACGAATAGGACTGGCTTGGCAAAGGCTGGTTGAACGGGTTCTTCAGGTATCTCAAATGGATTATCCGCATTATCAGTACCATCCTCGACTTCCCATATAGAATGTGCGAGCATAGCTTCATCCTTGGCTTTAACTTGCGCACGGTAATGTACTTGCGCCTGCTGCGACTCGAGATAGGTCTGGAAAATATTAGCAATAGGTCTGGAAAAGGCTAATCCAGGAAGAACTTACCATTAACCAGAATCCAAATATTTGATATATCTTTCCTAGGCTTATTACGTCGGCTAGAATGACGCCGCGTATAATACCCTCGAGATATATCTCCCAAATCTTATTAATCCTAGTTACTTGCCAACCCTCGAACTTGATTGTCGGGTTTATGGTAAGCATGTTTGGGAAATCGGGGTCGAGGGACAAGGCTTCGCAAGATCCGTCAAAGTCCTAGGGTTGGTAGTTTGGATTATCCAAGAGCTTTTCGTAATCACCGTAACGCTTAAGCTCGGATTCGGAAGGAGGTCCCAGGTCCAACTCAAGAAGCTTCTTTATAATTAAATCGAGCTCGCGCTCCCAAAGGTATGTCGCTGTCATCTCCTCTTCGGCCGTTATTTCAGGTATAATAGTTGGTCCAGCAGTCATGCGCTCAAGATCGATAGCATTATCGAAGTTCCGTAAAACGTTCTGCACGATTATATACATACCGTAATGGATAGTCATGTCCATTAGATCCGTCTGGTTCCGAGTCGCAAGAAGATATTCCATACCCGTGAACTACTTACGGAGAGGGATATTATTGTCGGTAATATCTTCTGAATCGTTGTTATCTGGATCTGCAAGGCCTGGATCTATAGCGTTTGGATCTGCAGCGTTTAGATCTTCAGGGGCTGGACGAGACTGTTCTGCTGGGTCGTTTCGTGAGGGATCCGGAGCTTCTGCATTATGCTCCTTAGGCGTAGGCTGGATAACGGAGGCATCGAGACTTGGTTTAGGCTGCTGAATAGGCTGGGTATTCTCTCCTGAAATAGGCGGATCCAGGGCGGCATTTGGGTTGGTGAGACTCTGTCTTTTCGACTTTGGCTACGCATCATCTAGATCATCTGAATCATCGGAAAAGTAATGGGCTCACTTTTTTTTGGTCGCGAAGACTCTCCCGGTTGCTGCATCGGACTTCTCTACTTTGGCTTGATCTTGTAGTTTTTTCTTTTTAATAATACTTGGAGAGTGCTGAGAAGTGGCTTTCAACATTGCTTGCCATAAACATGAGTCGATTTCGGAGTCTTTTATTACTTTCGAACGAAATATGCCGTTGTAGGATAACTTATTCTTATTCCGCAGAGAGACAAGGCAAAATGTATAATGGTCCACATCTGACCAGCCTGCCTTACTAAATGACCGCGAACGAGCATCGTATTTTCTGTTACCAAAGGCCTTGCCTTTGTGGATTGCAGCCGCCACCTCTGCATATTGCGGACCTTAAGACTTGTTGCTACGAAATTGTCTTGGCTCGATGATTGCATTATAAAGATCCATATAAATGGGTTCGAATTCTTGTGACTTTAAAAAAGTCGCAGCTTTTTTCGCAGTCTTTAAACCCAGGTATAGCCCCAGCTTTTCGAGAGTCTTGTGTGTATCGGCTGGTGCTGGGCCTTTTAAAGGATCAGCATCCTCGACACCAATTGATATGGCCAGGGCAGCGCCGAAAGAACGTCTTCCTGACGACATTCTGCTAGAAAAGCCTGTTTACAGATTAGCATTGAGGTGTTGCTCCTGGGAAAGACTCTTCTAGATAGCTTGGAGAGTCCAGGCTATACTTACAAGTATGTACCCGAGATGGGGATGATTTGACAAGGCTTCGGGCGATACTGGCGTAAAGGATCGAAAAGGGAACGTAATGTGCACCCGTGAGGGGGCTGATTTGACAAGGCTTTGGGCGACACTAGCGTAAGGGATCGAAAACGGATGGTAGAGAGGATATTGTGTTAAAATATATTGTCGTGTTGAGAGGAGTTTGTAGGGATGAAGGGTATTATAGTGGAAGTTGACGTAGACGAGACTATTGTGCGGAATGCCTAGCGAGCGACGGGAGTGTTCACCTTTGAAGTTGTAGTGAATTGGATTTCGTCGACGTTACAATCGAAGGTGAGCGCGGTTTGCGTAGCCTCGTCTGTAGTAGCCTTGCGCTGCACGTGACATGACGACAGCTGCTCGTTCTTTCCGATCTACCCAGAACTCGCTCGACTTCTTCTCTATCTTCGTATCACTATCATCTCGTATCAACCACATTAAAAGTATCGTCAGTTCTACGTCGTAGCCGTTGGCTACGTGTATGAGACGTCGTCCAGTTGTCTAGTACTAGGTAAGCCAGCTGAAAAAGGCTAATCCAAGCCCCTGTACCGGGCACCATGCTGACTGGCTGCCAGCTTAGCTCTGGTAGGTTGCTAAGAGCTGCCAAACGCATAACAAGAGCCGTCCACCCACTTAGCAGTCCGAGTAAGTCTACCACAAGACACCACATCACTTCAAGACCAAATTATTTCGATTATGTCTAATCTATCTTCTCAAACGCTAACGTATTCCCCTTTTGGCAGTCAACGAAGCATAGCATCCCAGTCCAAGAATCGTCAACTGTCCGGCCTTGTCCTAGACGGCACCCCCATGTCACAACGCCGCAAGGATGCTGACTTCACTGGATCCACCGACCTTCTGGGGAAATCTAGGAGCAACAAACGGTCCCGCCAAAACATCATACCCGACTTGTCTGAAGACGAGTCTGAAGAGCCCGATAAAGAAGTGGATCGTACACCGCCTCCCGCCAAAAAGCCTCGGGTAACACCGAAGACTACAAAGGTTAGTTTGAAATCTGCTTGTAAAGTTGTATGCTGAAATAGGCTTTTCTAGAAGGCAAAAGTATTGAACGAAAAGGCGCCTAACCCTAAATTCATTCCCGTGGTTGCTAGGCCGTTAGCAAGTAAGTGCAGCGTCCGAAACAACCACGCGTGTCTGCTCCGGCAGCGGCAGGACCATCGAGAAGCAGCGAAATTAATTTATTCGACGACGATGAGGAAGACTTCTCCCCCGTGCCAGCCAATGCCAGGAGACAAAAGGCTGCATCTTCCAGCAAGCGTGCACGACGTCCAGACAAGTCTGCTCCCGTCGAGTCTCCTCCTACACAAGGCTCGATCGAATTTTACACGAAGGCCGAAGATGAAGCTGTCGGGCAGCTTAAGATCCAAAACCGATAGTTCTATATATGTGGCCTAAATCGTCTCGACTATCAGCTCCCTGCTAGCGTAGTCTTCACTGATATGGTCTCCACGAATCCGATTTTTATTAAGGCTTTGCAAAAGACTACACGAGATTTTAAGAATTGGAAATCCGTGCTGATTGGCAAGCTTGACCAGTTTATGGACCAATGGGCCAAAGAACAACAACGTCGCCATCTTGGCGGCAATGCCCTTCGTTCTGTGAGTGAGATTCGCAATGCTTTGAATGAGAGCTTTGACATCAACTGGATCCCACAATTATTCACGATCTTCCGTAGTGTGATCGATTGGGCTGCTGTTACGGATATTGGATTTCAATTTCTACAGTGTAGGTTTGGATCTGATCTAGTGCTCAGTCTGGGTTGGGCTAATCCAGAACAGATGTTAGCATCCAGATGATGTCGGTCCTTCGGATGCAAAAAATCTGGGAATCTACGCGGGACCCCCAATTTGCAAAATACACTCGAGAATACGTTTTGCAGACCTATGATGGTTTGCACCTGCGTTTCAAAGATCGTTTGACAATCCAGGACTTCCCTCTCGTTGCTGTTCCTGTTTCTACGCGTCGTTCACAACGCCCATTCGTTGATCCCTACGAAGACAGTGATGGCGACATTGACGATGCTTTTTATAAAGACTTCTCACAGATCGATCGAAGCAAGCTGTTTGTCTAGGCAAGTAGATGTTCTCCGGTTCTTGTAAAATGTTTCTAATCACTTGCAGTTTTTGATAGGCGTTTGCAGTTATACCCGTCTCGGCCTTGGGGTATTGCGGCTGACATGCAATCACACCTGTCTCGGCCTTGGGGTTTGCGGCTGGAAAGACTTGCTTTGCATTCCTGCTTATTTCTGTCTCATCACAAAACATTATTTGGGCGGCAATCTTTACTATCAGGAGTTATGGGGCGGCATGGAACAGGCTATTCCAGAGACTGGCCGATCACATCATTGCATCAACGGGCGTTATAAGATACCACTTAGAAGGACATCATAGCTTACATACAGAAAGGGATCATTGCTTATGTTCAAAGAGATATGGACGGCTGCTAGGTAGATCTTAGCTCCTAATACAAAGCAGTTCATCCAAATCATGCTTCAATTGTTCTATCATGTAATGAATAGCCTTGTCCAGGCGCTGTATTCAGCCTCGAACGCCTTATAGCCTTGCGCCATGCCTCGATATAGCCTCGTCGGCGACCGCCGCAACCCCGCACTGACGTTACGTAACATGGCGCACAAAATACCTCATGACCTGATTACATTGCATTATCACAACTTGGCGCCTATACATTGGCCGTGCGCGATTTTACAGCATGACGTGTACATTTTGGCGTTGATAAAGGGATGACAGCGCATAAAAACGGCCAACTGGCCACTTGAAATACTGTAATCCTTATAATGTCTGTAAATAGTGCATGGTCAAATTACGGAATGGCGCTGGAAGGCTGCGCAAGGCTAGAGTAAAGATGCGACTGATTCGGCTAAACCGCGGAACGTGCTTGTAGCTTATTTCAAAGCAGAAACCAAATCGGTTTTTAATTGGATTTAAATCACGATTAAAACGATTATAAATCGGAAGTCGGGATTAATATAATTTAAAGCTGGCTTTAATACTGATTCGGGGGTCTTTAGTCACGTGACTAAGTATTATTTTTATTTAAATCTTTTATTTTTTATTTTTTATATTTTTAAATAAATAAAATATTTAACTTTTTATATTTATTTAAACTAATATATAATAAACATTATAATTTATTTATAAATTATTAATATAAACTATTTTTTTATTTTTTAATTTTATAAAATAATATTAAAAATTTATATTTATTTTATTTATTTATAAAATAAATAATAATTTATTTTAAAAGATTTTATTTAAATATATAATTTAATAATAAATTCTTTTAATAATTTTTTTAAACTTTAAATTTTTTTTAATAATTTTTTTTTTTAAATAATTTTTTAAATATTATAAATATTATTTTATAATAAACTCGCTATAATATTTACTCGAACGAAATATTAATTATAAATTTATAATTAAACTTTTAAAAAAAAAATTTTAATAAAAGTAAAAATTCTTTATTCTTTTAAACTTTTTTTATAATATATATTAAAAATATAAATTTTATAAAAAAAAAATTTATTAAACTTTATTTTAAGTTTTTTATATTATAATTCCAAAAAAATAATATTTTTAAAATTAAAATTTATTATTTTAAAAAGATTTATATTAATTTATATTAATTTAATATTTTTAAAATTAATAATTTATTAAAAAATAAAAGTTAAATTAATAATAGAAATATTATTAAAAGAATTAATATATAAATTAATATATAATATATTAATATTTTATTATAATATTATAATATAATAATTAATTATATTTATAATATTTTTTTTAGTTTTTAATTATTTAATTTTAATAGTTTTTATTATTTTTAATTAAATATCGAAAATAAACTTATTAATAAATTTATTATTATTATTATAATTATTAATAAAATTATATAAAAGTTTATTATTAAT
>Ga0302221_10001112_pt1 | contig 17795 bp, 3 predicted proteins | sample II_Palsa_E2_1_FD_193517 | JGI IMG/M metagenome (GOLD analysis project Ga0302221, IMG submission 193517) | Peat permafrost microbial communities from Stordalen Mire near Abisko, Sweden - II_Palsa_E2_1 | ecosystem: Environmental > Terrestrial > Soil > Palsa > Peat permafrost | place: Sweden... | reverse complement strand
GCATTCATCAAGCTGTGTATTTTGACTTCGAGATCGATGCGCTACACTTCCTCGACGAGAAATCGTGGATACAATTGTGGCGATGGAGATCGAGTCTACGACCGCATAAAGTACTACAAGGAGTTGGAGACCCTTACGATTAATTTACGCCATAATTGGAAGTTGAATATACATCCTGAGGAGGAGGATGACATAGGATTTGAATTCTACGCACGGTAGATTCGAACTCGCGTTATGAAGGGGAAAACGTGGCCCCGGGAGACAAAGCTTTGCTACCTTGGAAGAACATTTTGGATGCTAGAACCTATCAAGATTGAGGTAGGTGGGTTGCCTGAGAAATGGGCTTAGTTTTAGTTGTTGGTCTGGTAAACAATGCTAACATCGACTAGGACGACTCGGACTTCTCGGAAGATTCATTTAGGGGATATGCCATATAGTAAAAACGGTTCCGCCAATTCGGCTCAATGATAAAACCAAATTAGTTCAATGATATTTAGGATATCTCAGACTTTAACGCTATAGCTACTATATAGCCAGGGGGAAGGAGAGCCGTAAAAGTCGGGTCTGTACGCGGGACAAAGTGAATGTGGCCTCGTCTCTTCGCCGCTTAGGGCCTGTTTGGCACCGTCGCATGGAAATAAACGCCAGCTTTTAAAGTCAGCTTTTGAGAGCTCAGGCGGATTTAAAGATGATTTTCTCGCCTAGTTTGCCGTCTAGGGTAGGCTTTTGGGGCGTAAACCATCAAAACACTAAAATGCGAAAATTGCAAAACACTAATTTGCGAAAGTACATCAACTTTTAGTAGCAATTATACCAAAAATCGATATATTTGTACAAATATTTATTTCTTATTTACCCCAAGTTTATACTTTTAAACTTAAACTCCCAAAATAACCTCAAATCGTCGAAATATAATATAATTGCCATTTATTGCTTAATTAACATCAATTTCTTGCATTATATGCTATCCAAAAAACCCTTGTCATTGCTCTTACTTATATTATCCTCTTCCTCTTCCTCTTCTTTTCTTAAGTTTACCTCTTCCTTACTAATTGCCTTATTATCTAGTATATCTTTAAGTTGTTAGTTTAATCGAATAGCCTCTTGCCGCTAGCGTTTAGCTTCCTCCCTTTGCGCTAACACTTACTATATACCGCCGCGAGGAGGTTCGATATTCAAAGTCTTTATTAAGAGGTTATATTGCTCTTTAAAACTTCGAAGGGCAAGTCGGAGGAAGTTGTAAGCGTAGATATAAGATTAGTTAAAGTCGGATTTTATCTCTTTTAAGGAGTATTCGATATTGCTTATATTTAAAAGTCTTTAGCAAAGTAATACAATTTCCTTTAACTAGTACTCTTGCTTGTCGTACTTAGCTAAATTATCTTCTATTTAATATAGCACCTCTTTTATATTGCCTTCTAGAATAATCTTGCAATTAGGTCAACTATTGTAAAAAAAGTATAAGTCCTCTAAGCGCTTAAATAAGATAATATATTCTTGCTACTTTTGCTTTTAAATTATATAAATGTTATAAAAGTTAACAAAGTTTTTGACTTGCTCCCGAAGCTTATTTATATAAATAAACTATAAAGCAACTATATTATAAACTAATTCTTTATCAAACATTTGTGCTTTATCAAGTATAATAAAAAAACTGCTTTTAGCCTTTTATAAGTCCATTTGTAAGGGTATTTTATTAAGCTTCGATTTGTTAGTTCTTAGTAGAGGGGCCGAATATATAATAGTTCTTGAAGGGAATTCTAGGACAGCTCGAAGCACGTAAAGCTAGCTAAGTAGTGTATATAAGAATTATCTTTATACCTTTATTAGATTTAACTAATTCCGGTATCTTATATTAACAAATAGTCTTAAGATAAAACTTTTAAACTGCAACTTGCGTATAGTTATAGAGGCTTACTTAATAGCTAAGGACATATTATAAGTAGCTATCGATAATTCTGTATATTTAAAAGCTATATTCCGATAACTTATTATGCTTATCAATTAACTAAACTCGATTCAAGCCTCGTATGCTTTATTTCTTGCGCTATTAGCGTTTATTAGGTTAATAGTTCTCGACGCTAATATAATTAAGGATATATAAAATACGCCAAATATCTTACTATAAAATAAAGATTAAAAGGTTAGCTTGCACTTAATTGTGTGTATAGCCTTTACTATATCGAGTAGTTTATTTACTACAAAGCTCTCCTAAAATATATTCCCGAGCTTTTTAAATAGTATTGTGATATTCTCCTTTCTTATATTAATATTAAACAAGGTTATAGCAGTTACAGAGCTATTATAAAACTCTTATAGTAAAGTTAAAGAAGCTAAAGTTAGTTTGCAGTCGATAAAGCTTTCTCTTCGGTGTATAGTTGTAATGCTAAAAGAGTTAAATCAAGGACACTAAAAGCGTATTAAGATGCTATTTAAAGCATTTCGACTTTTAATATTTGCTATTAAGGCTTTCTTCCCTCTACTTCGCAAGTTGTCGTTTATATAAGGGTTAGCTTAGTATAAAATCGAAGGTTGCTATATAAGCTTTAACTGCGCGCAATAGCAATTTTTGCTTATAAAAAAGCTTCTCGATAAGTTCCTTGTAAGTCTCTTATAACTTAAGATTAATTGTTATAATAAAAACAAGTTAAATGCGTTATTTTAATAGAAATTGTAAAGGGGTTATTAATAAAAAAGAGTATAAAAGCTAAAGAGCTTTTTATGACATCTCGGCTTAGCTTATATATTAGCGCAATAATCTTACCTTCTAAACACTTTATAGTTTCTTAACCAATTCTAGTCGGATTTTAATAATTTTAATTGCATTATTTGCACTATAATACAAGCTTTTCAAATATAATTTTTTTATTAAATTATATTAAGGATTGCAATATTTATTATAATTATTATAATATATTAGTTTATTTACTTGGCTAAGCTTGCTTAACTTAATAGTAAGAATTGTTAACCAGGTTATGTTTAATAATATAACAAGTTGCAAATTGTATTTGAGTTATTTTAAGATTTCCTTTTAATTACTAATTATTTATATTTTTCATTATTTTTATATTAATAGTCTTATAAAATGCGCATAACTAGGACTTGGAATTATCAAAATTAAACAAGAATTAAATATAGAATAAATTTCTAAAAAGTATTAAAAAAGCGAGTTATAATATATACTAGTATCCTTTAAGCGTATAAAGCATTATTAGTATTACCTATTAACTTATCTTCTTATAACTTAACTATATTTATCAAGATAATGCAAATAAAAGGGATTTTATTATTATTTAATATTAAATTAAAGCTTAATATGTTAAATAACTAATTTATACCCTTAAATTAAGCCTTTTGCTCTTTCCTTTGCTATTTAAATAACTTCTAAGTTACTAGTGCTAAATTATTAGAATTATTATTTATAGCTTAATAACTTCTTTTAGAGGCTTTTAATACCTTAACTTGTACTTTAACAATATTTTTAGTATTTGGGAAGAGATTTTCACTATTAATAAAAAGTCTTGCAAAGCTAGGATTAGCAGGTTGCTTAAGCTGGGTAAAATCGATTGTCTTATTTAAAGTGTCTTTAACTAATGGTTTTGGTGTAGGCGTAAGGATTACTTCTTTATTATTATTATTATCATTATTATAAAGCTTATTATATATCCTATCAAGATGCTCCTTTTTGAGGTTTTATTATTTGTATACACTTAAACACTCTTGTAGTAGATTTTAAGAGTTCTAGGCCTCTGTCACGAACGCCAGCTTCTGGGCTCAAAGAGCATAGGTAGAAGGGTTTCTTATTCGACTATTCAAAGCTAAAGAAGGAAGCAGGAGCATGAGGCTCGCATGCATAATATCTTAAAGCTCGCCAACCTTACTAGCCTAGCCTAATCGGGAATAGCGCTGCACGTGCCAGCGCCAGAACCGTAATAGCCTCCTTGTTAAATATATTTAATTAAGGCACTTAAATAGGCTTTTATACAAATACTTTAGCAAGAGTCTTAAACCTCTTTTTAGAGGCTTTATACATAATACTAAAGGATTAACCTTATAGCATTCGACTTTTAAGCTTGTTATCCGAGTTTGCTTTAATATTTTAAAAATCTTGTAATAGATATAATTTAATACTAATAACTAAAAATATAAAGATAATATAAGTGTGATATGCGTGAAGTCGGCTATACGCGTAAGGCTAGTGATGCTAGGGATCAGGTGACTTGTAAGCACTAGAACTCCCGGAGCAACATTTAGTCTACAACGGAGGAATATTCGACTTGTCTTACATTCTTATAAGCTATAAGCTTTAAAGATATTCACTTATACTTGCTAAAGGGGCAAAGATTAGTTTTATATTAAATATATTCTTTAAAATCTATCAAATTATTTATATTGCTTTATTGCTTACTAATAACATCCTTATAAGCTAATCTCTTTATCTTTAAAAGAGGTAATTTAATAAAGTAATTATATCTTTTGCCAATTACGTTAAAGTTATCCTTATACCTAGTTCTAATATTAGGCTTAATTAGCTTAATACCGATAAAAGCAATAATAAAAATAATAGCAAATTGCAATTATATATTATTAATAAGTCCCTTTTAAGAGCTTATAATAATTATCCTTCTAGCCTTGCTTTATTGCTTTAAAATACTTAAGCCCGGGCCTTATTAGCTTAAGCTAGGGTAAAAGAAGCTGCCTTAAAGGTAAAAGTAGCAGATTTAGTTAAGAAATGTCGTAGAATTAATAATAAAAAGGTCGCTATAAATGCTAGCATTGCTATATTAGAGGCTAAGAAGGCTGCTTTAAGGGTAAAGCTCCGCTTTATAATTATACCGGCTTCCTTTATTTATAAGGACCCGGTACCTTTTAAATATATTATCGAACTTACTCCTTCGACGATTATCCCCTCTTATATAGCCTTTATTACACCTCCTCTTATTAAAGACAAATAGCTTATTATAAGTTTCGGCGATATAAATAAAGATATAATATAAGAAGAACTCTCGTTTAACGTTTTTAAGAGAAGTTTCGAGCGCAAGAAGATCTTAAAAGTTAAAGTCCTTAAATTATATTAAAAGAAGGACATTAAGGAGTAAATTACATTTATAACAAGTTAAGAGGCCTTATTTCGGGCTTAATTATAAACTTATAACACTTACTTAAATAAAGTAAACGCTATAGCTATTATATTGCGCAAAAACTTGTACAATTTGTAAGAAGCTTATTATAAGAATAGCTCTTTTTATAAACTAGTTATATAAGAGAAGTTTAAGGCTTTCTTTGCAAATATAATTAACTCTTTTAAAGCCCGAAGTTAAGATGCTTTTAAGGGTCTTCGCGACCTTTAATAAGGTATAAATAAATTAATCGCTAAGTTATATACTCGGATAATTATATTCGAAGCTAACTTTAAAGCTATAAATAAGACTAATTGCATTTAAACCCTTAATATTACTTTAATAAACTAAAAACTAGAAAGATGTTAATTTTTATACTTTATAAAAAGATAATTACTTTTATTTCTTAATAGTTAAAAATGGCGCAATATATAAAGTATATTATTAATAAAGGACGCCACTTAAGGTATAAAGCAAGTATTAAAGGAGGCTTAAACTTTAACTTTAATATTAATAATAATGCCTCTTCTTTTAACGCTTTAAAGGAGAATAGGAAAAAGAGAAAAGAGAGAGCTTATAAGGCTTAAAATAGCTTTAAAAACGATTAAGCTAGCTTTAAGCTTAACTTTAAAGGCTAAGCAAGACGCAATATTACTTGTTATACTTGTAACTAGAAAGGATATATATTTAAAGATAAAAGGTGCTTAAAGTATGCTAATTAAGCCCAGGACTTCTTTGAAAAGGCTAAAGCTAAAGAAGACGCTATTACTATTATATGCTATATAAACTAAATTATGCAAGCAAAGCAAGAATAAAGCTCTTTATTTAAGAGTATAAGAAAAGGCAAGTCTAAGTTTTAAGTGTTATAAGGCTTAATAAACTAAAGATATATAAAAATAAAAGGATAATAATTTAAGCTTATTTAATATAGCTAAGTATTAATACCTTTAAATAGCTTTTAAGCCTTAAGGATATTAGTTTTAATTATAATTTTCTTAGTAATAACTAAGCTAAATTTAAAGGCTTTATAACCTTTGCTTAATATAATGTCGAGTTTATTACCTTTTATAGTAATAAATTTAAGATATATTATATATATAATCTTAATATCTTTATTATAAATAATCGTTCGGAAACTCGAATATATAAGCTTTGTTTTTATAGCTATAAAGCTACAAGTTATTGCTTAGTCTTTAAAATAGAGTTTTATACGACTATAATAGCTTAATATTATAATTATATTAAAAAGCGTTAAGTATACGCACTTGTATAGCTTAATAATATTAAAATTATAACTTTAAAAGAATTTAAAGCAAAGCTTAATAAAAACTTAAAAGTTACCCCTTAAGTCTTCTTTATAAGTAAGGGTAATTATAACTATCTAATTAATTAGTCTTTGTGCTAATATAAAAGCTATTTTATTATTGCTTTTATCTAAAAACCCGAATTTATTACAAATATTATCTTAACTTATTAGATTTTTAAGCTATTACTAAAAGGTTTTGCTAAATTGCCGGAATACTTTAGTAACTTTGCTAACGTTTTTAACGAAAGCAAAGCTAGTAAACTTTTAAAGCAAATAAGGTTTAAATATTTTATCGATATTACTAATTTGCCTTTATATAAGCTTTTATATAATCTTTTTAAAGTCTAGCTCGAAGCTTTAAGGTTATATTTAGCAAATGCTATTAAGAAGCGCTAAATTCGGCTATTTATAAGCTTAGCAAGAGCCTTTATCCTTTTTATATTTAAAAAGGATAGCGGGTTATGCTTTTGTGTTAATTATTATAGCTTAAATAAAGTTATAATTAAGAATTAATACCCTCTTTTACTAATTAATAAGATACTAGATCGCTTAGTAAGCGCTAAAGTCTTTATAAAGCTTAACTTAAAGGATATATATTATTAGATTTGTATTTGTAAAAGCTATAAATAAAAGATAGCATTTTATACTTATTATAAACATTTTAAGTACTTTATTATACCTTTTAGCTTAGCGAATGCCTTAGCCACGTTTTAAGCGTATATTAATACGTTTATAGCAAGACTCTTAAACTATTTTATAGTTATATGTTTAAATAATATCCTTATATACTTAAAACCCCGAAGAGTATAAAGAGTATATGCGCTAAGTTGTAGCTAAGCTTTGAAAATATAAGCTATATATTAAGCTTAGCAAATATAATTTTAGCGTATAAGAACTTGAATTTTTAAGCTTTTACGTTAAAGTCGATAAAGTTAAACTAGACTTTAAGAGGATTTATAGCATTATTAAATAGCTTAAGCTAAAATCGTTTTATAATATGCAAGTATTTCTTAGATTTGCAAATTTTTATTACCGTTTTATTTATAAGTACTCGTATATAGCATATAGCTTTACAAATCTTTTAATTAATATAAAAAATAGCCGAAAAACTACTCCTTTTAAGTAAACTTCGGATGCTAAATAAAGTTTTTAAGAACTTAAAGCTACTTTTACTTAAGCGCTTATTCTTATCTATTTTAACCCTTTTAAAAAGATTTGTGTAAAAACCGATATATCTAAGTTTATTATTGCTAGCTATCTCTTTTAACAAGTTAATATAAATACTAAAACGCGTAAGTATTAGTATCTTATAGCATTTTAGTCTTAGAAACTATCCGGTGCCGAATGCAATTACTAGACTTATAATTTTAAGTTCTTAGCGATTATAAAAGCTTTTAAGTAGTAAAGATATTACTTTAAGGGTTTTAAGTATACGATTAAGGTCTTAATTAATTATAATAACTTTAAGTACTTTATAAAAATAAAGTATTTAAAAAGCTATTAAGTATAATAGGCAATATACTTTATTACTTATAATTTTAAGATTATTTACTAGAAAGGTGCCTCGAATGCTATTAACGGACCTAGTAAATGTCCCGACTATTAAGAGGGACTTATTAATATAACTTAGCTTTTTACCTTTTAAAATAAATTTAAAAGAAGCTTTACTATTGCAATTTAAGGCTTAATAAGCCTTAAAAAGTTTACCCTCGATAAAGACATATTATTTCTTGCAATTGCTACTATTATACGAGGAGATTTGCTATAAATTAAGCAAATAAATTATTTTATAAATCCTTTAATTCGGGAAGAAGGTATAAGAAAGCGCTTTATAAGTTTTGCTATTATAGCTATAATAATAAAGCTATTTATAGCAAAGTTATTTAATAAAACTTATAACTTTATATTTCTCTTTCAAGTTATAAAGTTAAGTAATTGCAAGCACTTAATTTTATATTTATAAATATATGCTATTATTAAAAGGGCAATAGCATTAGCCCCTCTTATAAAGCCCCTTTTGGATATTATTAGGGTAGCTTAATAAAACGACGAATAATGCAAGTTTATTATTGCTAAGAGGCTTAGCAAATATAGTATAAATAAAAAAGTTATATAAATAATAAATAACTTAGAGCTATTCCGGTAATATAAGAGAATCTATATTCTTAATAACCTTACTTTATATGCAAAAGTTATAAAACTTTATTATAATAACCCTCTAATAAGCTATTATAAAGTTAATAAGACCTTTAAACTCTTTTATAAAACTTATTACTAAGAATAAATAAATAATGCCGTGCGTACTTATTATAAGGAATGCAATATTTGCTAGAGAGTTAAGGCTAAAAGGCATATGCTATATAGTTTACTTAATAGTTTATTATAGCTATCGAAGCTTTAAAGCAAGATCTTTATAAATTTTATTACCGGGTTATTAGTATATAAAAACCTTGCTAGTAGTCTTGCTTTTAATGCTATCTTAGTAATAATCGACCGATACTTAAAGATAGCTAAATATATTATATGCTATAAAACTATTAACTCTCTGGAGCTTGCTAAGATTTTATAAGAACAAGTCTTCTCGATCTTTAATATACTTAATAAAATAGTTTCCGATAAAGGAATAATATTTACTAGTAAATTTTAGTTTACGCTTTACTTTTATATGCTTTGCAAGTAGCGTTTAAGTATTGCTTTTTATCTTTAAACTAATAAATAAATAAAACGCTAAAATTAAGCTTTAAAATATTACTTAAAGGCTTATTATAATGCAAATAAAAACAATTAGTGCAATAAGCTATCTTTTATAAAATTTGCATATAATAGCTTAAAATATTAAGTTTTATAAGATATATTATTTTGTATATATTATAATTATTACCTTTAATTATTATAAAATCTTAAAGGCAAGATTTAAAGGGAGGTACTAGTTATGCGCAAGAGGCTTAAAGTTTTATATAAAAAGCGGAAAAAGCTTTAAAAATTTTAATATCGGGCGCAAAATAACTAAGAAGGCTATTATAATAAGCACTAGTTAAATAAATACTTCTCTTTAAGAGATTAAGTAATACTATCGACAAAGAATATTAAGCTAAAAGTAAAGAAGCTTGCCCCGAAGTACGTTAAACCTTTTAAAATCTTATAATACGTTAGAGAATTAGTATACAAGTTAAAGCTACTAATATTATATAATTGTTTTTATTTAATATTTTATACTTCCCTCCTTAAAGAATATATAATTAAGAAGGGTTAAGAACCTTACTTATACCCCTTTAAAGAGCTTTCGGAACTATTAGACGATAATAAAAAGCAAGAATAGGAAGTCGAAGCTATTATTAATTATTAAGATAGTAAAAAAAACTAGAAGTATTTAATTAAATAAAAGTATTAGCTTAATAATTATAATATTTAGTTGCCGGCTTACTTTAACCTTTAAAATCGTATAACAAAAACTATAAATTAAACTTAGTATTAGCTAAATTACCTCTTAAGAAGCGATTAAAGAAGAAGAGGGGTCTTAGCAAGCCCTAGAAAGGCTTATAATAAGAGATGCTTTTTTTTTAGTTTTTTATATAAATAGTTTTTTTAGGGTTTTATTAAAGCTTATTAAATTAATGCTAAACTTAAAAGTTACTTAAAATAAAGGATAAAGTATAATAAAAGTTTATTATATATAATTTTGCTACAGGTATTTTTATATAATTATATAGCATTTAAAGCCTAAAACTAAACGCTTAAGTACTTTAAAATAATACTCCCGATTAAGATAATATAAAAGTAAAATAGCGACAAATATGCTCGGGTACTTGCTTATCCTTGTTAAAAGTAAGCGCATATTAAAGGAAGTTAGTTTTAAACTTTTATAGAGTATTTTAATAGGCTTATTATAATTATATATGCCTCCCGGAAAAGCCGGATCTCCGAAGTTAGCTCCTTTATTGCTAAGAGCATTATAGTATCGGCAAAAGAAGTACTTGCAACAAAATTGTCCTTTTAAGTAATAATAATACTAATAATTAACTTTATACTTTAAATATATATATCTTAGTATTCTTAAACTAAGATTAGTATTATTTTTTAAAAAGTTAAGAAAACTTACTTGCAAGGCCTTTTAAAAGTCTTTACCCTTTAAGTTTTTAATACGCGAAAATGTAATGTGTACGGATATGATCCCCTTAGCTCCAGCCATATATATGCATTTTAGCATATTCTCGTCTTAAGCAGTGATTACTGCCTAAGTACCGCTTTTTGGTCATATGGTCGAGGGGTTTTGGCCGTAGACACCTCACAGAAAAGGAATCTATTAACTTTATCTTTTACTAAAAATACTCGAAGTTTTAAATATTATTAAAAGCATTATTATCGAATTTTATAATTTGACAATTATAGTTATTATTATCTTTAATAAGGGACTCTTAATTAGGGTAATCTCGAAGTTATATAATAAAAATAGTAATAGTATCCTCTTAAGTATAATAAGCCTTATAAAGGTAGCCGGGAATTTAAAGGTATGCGTTAGTTTACGTGTTAGCGTATAAAAATGTTAAGTTTACTTTCTTGTAACTTGTTTTACCTTTATTATAACGCTTATAGTTTTTCTTTTTAAGTAAAATCGAATACTTAATTTTAATATCGATAATTATATGCTTAAAGCATTTAAGATAGCGACCTAATTAAGGCCAAGAATCGGCGAGGTTAGCTTTATACTTCTTAAGGGGTGCTATAATAAACCGGAAACCCGATATAGATATAGTAATATAGAAGTAAAGCTTTTAATAAATTAATAATTATGCAAATAAGTTAAAAAGGGACAAGTTATTTAGTATTATTTTTAGAAGAAGTAAGAGCATTAAACGAGAGCCTTCGAGAGCTTTTATATTTAAAGGTTTAAAGGGCTTAAAGAAATCGTTTGCATATAACGAAACTACTTTAAATTCGACGTTAATCTATTTCCGGAAGCGACTAGTGCGCTTACTCTTTAAGTGCTTACCTTTTAAAAGCCTTTTTGTCACTTTTTATGCAATTTAATAGTTATACGTGTAATATAAATATTAATTCTTGCTTTCCTTTAAAGATATATATTATATTTTTAAAGATTTAAGATTAATATGCGAGGAAGTAATAAGCTAAGCCGTTCCTTTTACTATTTTTTAGTTTTTAGATTAACTAATCGCGTACTTGTGTAGCTTAACGTCACGTGAGTTTCGACTAATTATATCGCGCGTTACGCGTTATTTATTTATAGTAATTACACGACGCTTATATTATACTATTACCCTTTTTAATAAAACTTATTTCGAAGACTTTAATTAGATAATCTTAAGGACAAGATCTTAAGAGGGGGTATACTTGTAATATGCGTAAAGTCGGCTATACGCGTAAAGCTAGTAATACTAGGGATTAAGTGACTTGTAAGCACTAAAACTCCCGGAGCAATATTTAGTCTATAATAGAAGAATATTCGACCCGTCTTACATCCTTATAAGCTATAAGCTTTAAAGATGTTTACTTGCACTTGATAAAGGGGCAAAGATTAGTTTTATATTAAATATACTCTTTAAAATCTATCGAATTATTTATATTGCCTTATTACCTACTAACAACATCCTTATAATAAGAGTTTTTGTAGCTCTTAGATAATCTAATTACTTTATTAAGATATTTAGCCAAGTTAGCTTTTATATAGCCTTCCGGGAAGTTGTATCTACAATTAGTAAATATCAAATAACCCTTTTAAAGTGCGATAAAAGTAAAGTAAGATTAATTAAAGTCTTTAATCCTTGTTTTTTGATAAGATTAATGTCGCAACTATAAGGGCTCACGGCAGCCTAAGGCCTAAGCTCACATAATCAAGGGCGCTCCGCGCCCTATATTATAAAAGCTCTCCCCCCATCTCTTCTAGTTTTAGATAAGACAATTTATTAATTACTTATTAATTTAATTACCCTATGCTATATGCGACAATTATAAGCCCGGTTTGCACTTAAAGCTTCTAAAGAATACGCAATAATATAAGGTAAAGTAATTACTTACTTTTTACTTTATTTACACTTTACTAAGCACTTTGTTGCAATATACGCAAATTAATATTATAGCATCCGAAAAGGTTTCCGAGTAGCGCATTACATATATTATAATCTTTAAGGATTGACGATTATAGCCGAACTAGTTTATATAGCTTTGCTTTTAAGCTAACTTTAAGCATATTTAGCATTTAATTAATATAAATAGACTAGACGCTCTTGCAAACTTACCTTTAAGCCTTTTACTAACATTCGAAGAATTAATTATCTAATAAGACGAGCGTCTTTAGTAATAGTATATTATTGCAATAAAGCAATAAAGCGAGTCCCCTTAAAATAGCAATAGGAATAATACCCCACAATAATAACTAGTTTCTTTATAAACGAATTTCAAAGAGCTTTCGAGCAAATATTAGTTATTATAAAGCTAAATAAGCAAAATTATCGATGCCTCGATCCTTTTAATTACTATAATAGAGCTTGTCGAGAGCTAATAATCCTCGATTTAAGATACTATTCGAGCACTAAAACGGGAGTTTGCCCTTATAAATATAAGCACTCTTATTACTATTAAGCAAAAGTATTAAATAATCCTCAAATAAGCAAAATAAGGAAACGTAAACCTGTCCCGTTAGCTTGTAAATTAAAGGAAAGCATATTTGAGGGCTAAGGCAATTAAGCTAGCTAAAATCGAGGAAACGCTTGTAGCAAAGGACTTTTTAACCGCAATTTCTAAGCAAATAGCACTTATATAAGCAAGCTCCAAATTAGCAAATTTAATTAAATAAGATAAACTAGGGGGGTAATGTTTTACGCTCGAATAATATAAAATAGTCTTTTTAGCTATAGCGCTAAAGGACTCGACTATAAAAAGCTTTAAAGCCTTAAGGATCTTTGCTATTATCGGTAGCCGCTCGGATATTAAAGAACTTAACTCTAAACTTACTAAGTATAAGTGCTTATATAAGATTGCGAGACACTATTAAAACTTAAAGGAATATATTACTTTAAAAGTTGCAATTACTAAAATTACTAATAAGATATTCGGAGAAAGACTAGACCTTATATAAAGCGAAAAGATTAAAGAAGCTTTACTTACTTACTAGTAAAGAATACTAAAAACTTAGCTCGAGTAAAAGTATAAAGTTAAAATTAAGCTAAAACTTAATTTAAGCTCGATAAAGGATATTAGTTTTATAAAACTATTTAAATACCTTAAAACTATAAACGCCACGCTTATAAACCCTTGTCTTATAACTTTAATACTAGGCTAAGGGGTTTACATTATGCTCGATTTTTTAAGACATCCACTTTCGGCTAGCACTTTACTTGACAACTATAAAGCTATACACTTAGTAAATAGCAAAGACTTGCTTAAATTGAGGTCCTTTATTAAGGTATTATTTAATAAGTGTGTCGAAGCGGGATCCTCGAGTCTTTCGATCCTCGGAAGTAGTATTAAGGTAATTAGAAAAGCTATAAATAAAGCTATAGGCCCGAATATAAAAGATTTGCGTTTATTTGATATTATAATAGTAAAGGGTTTTTATATTAATATTATTTCCGAAGCTCGTTTAAATAAAATAAGAGTTTAGTATTATAAATTAGACTACTTGCTTTAATATAAAATAAAGAAGGAGAGTGTCGTGCTTAAGCAATTAAAGTATATATATAATTTAGTATTTCTTAAATATAAACCGCTCTTTACTTACTTAAAAATTCTATCCGAAGTTCCGATAAGTATAATAAGAATTTTAATATTTCCGATAATTGAATAAAGTATAATGAGGAAGTTCCGATATTCCCGGGACTTCCTTAAACTAAGAAGTAATTTAAAAAAAGTATAATATATATAAGCAAGGCACTTTAGCTTAAAAGCTTTATAAGCACTCGTTAAAAGCGCTAAAAACTTTATTATTAAAGGAATTACAAAAGGTAAATGCAAGTATAATATAAGAACTTATATAAATTAAGTTATTTTAAGACATTTTTCTAAAAGGAAATCTCTTAAGCTATTTTTTAAAATTTTGTAAGATTTGTTCGATTTTTTAAAAGGTTATAATAAAGCGCAATAGCTCTTAATAATTAAAGACAAGCATAATAAGAAGCTCTTCGGCTTTATTCTTATAAATAAGTCTTTAATAAAAGTATTTAATATTATTAAAGACTTCGATTATTAAGTAAAGAGGTAATATAGCTTATTAATTTATAAAATATAATATAATAATAATACTTCGTTAATTGTAATTAAAGGCTAGTCGGCTTATAAGATTTAAGCTATAAAAGAAGGAATTAAACTCGAGCTTACTTTTACTTATACTTATAAGCTAAATAAAGGATTTAAGCGCGCAAAATAAGAGGCTATAATTAAGTCGATTAAAATGCATATTAAAGTAAGACTTCCTAAAAACCTTTAGCTAAAAACTACCTTTATAGCTATCTTTTTATATAATAAAAGCCCCTCTTATACGTATAATTTTCGTATACTTGATAAGGTTTTAAATTTGTAATTTTAAAATTATTTTAAGTAATATAACTTAGCGCTTATTACACAATTAATAACTAATTTCCGACTTAACTAAAACGGGATTTATATATATAAAGCTCGAGCATATTTAATAATTAAAAAACGTAAATTAGAAAAATAGAAAAAAGCTTTTAAAGTTAACCTTTATAAGTATATCGGATATTTAATTAAATATATAGCTTTTAATATATATAAAATTTAAGTCTTTACGCTTAAAAAGGTTATTATTACGCGAAATATAATATTTGACAAAGATACCCTTTATTTTAAAGAGTTCGAGAAAGTAAATAGCTAGCTAATTATAATTATTAGACAAGTAATCGAATTAATCGAAGAAAAAGAGGGAGCTTAAGATATTAAGTCGATTTTTAAAAACTTAAAATTATAAGATAATAACTTCTTAAAGCGAATTTTAAAGTTACTTATTATAAAAGGTATAAAAGAGCTTTCGAGCGAGGTCCCGAGTAGCTAAAACTCGGGAATAAAGAGCTTTATACTTGCAAAACTTGCAATAAAGATAAGACTTTTATCTTTAAAACTTACTTTAAAGCTTAAAAGTATATTAAGTAAAAGTAATAAGGTTTCGACTAAGTTAACGCTAAAGCTTAATTCGATTAATAAAGAGGCTATTAAAGAGCTTCCGGACCTTGTTAAAGAAGTGCACTTAACTAAATAATAAAGTAAAAAAAGGACTTTATTAAAGGATTAAGCTTAAAATCCGATTTTAAAAGATTAACCCCGAAATAATTTAATTTAAAAAAACTTAAAAAGCTCCGAAAAAAGCTTTAAAGAATTACTTGTAAAGCCGAAATGCAAATAAGAGTATAAAATATAAGATAAGACTTATATAAGCAAGAGACTTTAAAGAAAGGGGCCTAATAATAACAATTATAATTATAATAAAGGGGAGCTTAGTAATAGTTAAGTATATATAATATTATATATATTATTAATTATTATAATAGGGTTAAATAAAACCGATTACTTTAAATCCCTCTTTAAAATATTATAGCTTAATTAGCTAAGCGAATTAAGAGAGGGAAATATAAAATAATATAAGATAATATATATAATAATTATAATATTAGTTTTATTAAATTAAAGCTTAAGGGACAAAGTTCCTTTTAAGGGCAATATTCCTTATATTTATTTAAATAAGCTCTCGAAGGCGCTAAAGTTATAAAATAAACTAGAAAGGCACTTACTCGGGGCTTTATTTAAGCAAGACGCAAAACTCGAGCTTAAAAACCTTAAATTAAGCGACTATTAAAGAGTAATCTTGCGCAATAAAGTTATAGCTTACCCGATCTTGCTAAAATAAGTATTTATATATAAGAATAACTCGGATAGCTATTTAATTAAGTGCTAATTAAGGATAGTTATAAAGGGTAATTTGCAAGAAGAGTAGTCGATTTTATTGACTTATATAGCTATACTAATAACGCGATTATTTCGAATATTTATAGCTATTATAGCTTACTTTAATTTAGAGATTAAGTAATTCGATATTATTAATACTTTCGCAAATGCAAAAAGACTAGTTAATAGCTTACTTGTAGCGTGTTAACTTTTAAACGGTTTTAAGATACTTGGAATATACGCTAAAATCGATTAAGCTTTATATAAGCTAAAGGACTTTTTAGCGCTTTAATATAAAGAGTTTGCAAGGACCTTTATTAATATTAAGCTTATCGTATGCAAAAAAGAGCTATATATATTTATAAACTTAAAGTATAAAGTCTTTGTTTTATTTTATATTAATAATGTTTAAGTAATATTTTATAAAAGCGATAAAGCATTAGTTAAAGGGATTATTCGAAGGATTAAAGAAATATATAATATTTACTTAATAAAGGAAGTAAAATAGTTTTTAAAGGTTTATATAATTAAGGATAAACTTGCCCGGAAGCTTTAGCTTATATATAACACTTATATTAAAAAGATTGCAAAGAAATTTCGACTTATAAATAAGAAGTGCTATATAACCCCTTTCCCGATTATAAAACTTAAGAAGTATAAAGGATAAGCTCTTTTAAAGTAAGTTAAAGAGTATTAAAAAAGGTTAATTTAGTGCTTTATACGGCAATTATAATTTGATTAGATATAATATACGCTATTGCTTTATTATCTTAGTTCTTTATAAACTTAGGGCTAAAGTACTTCTTTGTAGTTAATTAAACAATTAAGTACTTATATAAAACACGGTTTTTAGGGATTTAGTACTTAAAAGAGCTTTAAGATATTAACTTAATAATTGTATTTAATACTTTATATACCGATAACTTAAATACTCGACAATCTTTATAAAGGTATATTATATCTCTTTTTAAAGGACCGGTTATATAAAAGGCAGCTTATTAATCGATAATAATTACTTTTATTATAAAGGCTAAGCTACTTGCTATTAAGCAAATAGCTAAAGAAACCTTAGCTCTTTAGCGGTTTTTTAAAGATATTAAACTCGATTTAAAAGAGCTATAAACGATCTTTTCTAACAATTAATAAGCAATTAAGCTAATAGTCGGTAAAAACGAGAAGATTACTATTAAGCTACGCTATATTAACATCTAAAACATATAATTACGCTAAAAGCACATAAAAGGTATATTTTAAGTAATATATTTACTAATAAAAGAGATATTAGCAAATAAATTAACTAAAAACTTATTACGCTATAAGTTCGAATATTTCCGATTGTTATTAAACTTTTAAGACTTATATAAAATGCTCGAAAATGTGGAATAGCAAAGGAATTATTTTATTTATTTATTTTTATTTATATATAATATAAAACTAGAGTAACGCTCCCGAGCTTTAAA
>Ga0302221_10001111_pt1 | contig 17801 bp, 10 predicted proteins | sample II_Palsa_E2_1_FD_193517 | JGI IMG/M metagenome (GOLD analysis project Ga0302221, IMG submission 193517) | Peat permafrost microbial communities from Stordalen Mire near Abisko, Sweden - II_Palsa_E2_1 | ecosystem: Environmental > Terrestrial > Soil > Palsa > Peat permafrost | place: Sweden... | reverse complement strand
TAAGTTTTTTAATATTTAAATATTAATGATTCTTAAATAATTAAATAATAAATTCTTATACTTTAAATATAATAATATTTTTATTAATAATATTTAAATAATAATATATAATTATTTAAATATAATACCTTTTTAGACTTATTATTAAAGTTTTTATCTTTTTAATTATTTTAAGGATTAAAGTATAATATAAAGACTTTAATATCTTTATATAAAATAAATTAGATTTTTATTTAATTATTAATTTATAAAGACTAATATTAATTATATTATTATAAGTATAATTTTTAATATAAGCGATTCCTTAAATTAAAATTAATTATAATTTTAAAGAAATATTTTTATAAGAATAAATTAATATGATATATTTTAATAAATATAAATTAAAACATTCCGCTTTATTATTTTAAGCTTATATATAAATAGCGCTATACTTTAATAATAATTCTTTAATATTATAAAAAAAACTTAATTTAATCGATTTAAATTCTTTAACGTTATTTAATCGCGCTTTCTTAATATTAACGTTAAATTAAGTTAATATTATATTATAATAATTTATTATAATATTATAAATATCGGATTTAAACTTAATAATATAAATCTATATATATTTATTAACGTGATAGATTATAATAAATATATAATTCTCTTCTTTTAATCCTTTAATTTTAAATAAACTTAAAATATTGCAGTCGATAAATTTAAGTATATTAACGGGATTATTAAGTTTTCGGCTAATAATCTCTTTAAATTTAATATAATAGTAATTATCGTAATTATATAAAATTAAATCAAGTTTAAGGATTAATATTCTTATTAAGTTTTTAGTACTTTTAATAATATAATCCTTATTAATATATAAAAACCTTTAATAATATAAATTTAATAAAGAATTATCTTTATTATTTAAATTTAATACCGGATTTTTATTAATTATATTAAAACTATAATTAACGATATTATAAATTATAAGTTTTAATATTTTATAATTTATAAAGACTTTATTTAAAAAATAAGTATTTAAATATTATATAATATTAATTATAAAATTATTATTATTATAACTTAATATTATTATATCTTGTTTAAATAAGATTTCTTAATCTTTATTTATTAATTCTTTTAAGTTTATTAAGATTATTTTAATATTTGGAATATAATTAACGTTTTTAATAAATAAGGTCTTATTATTTATTATAACAAGAATATTTTTAATATCTTTAATAAATAATTTAATCTTATTAGCTATAATAATTAATTTATTATTAATTGACTTATAGTTTAATAAAATATCTTTATAAAACATATAATACTCAAATACTCTTAAGTTTAATATAAATATTTTATTATTATTATTTTTAAAATCATTATTATAATTAAGAGCTTTAGCTTTTTTAATGACTTTATTTTTAAGAATATTTATAAACTTTAATTCTTTTTTAAAGTTTTTAATACTAATATCTTTAATTATTTTTAAAGAAATATTATTAATATCGACTTTATTAATATTATTAAAGTCATTATTAATATTATTATTTTTTAGTAAAGTATTTATAATTACTTTAATAAATTACTTCTTTTTATAAATAACTTTAGATTTTTTAATATTTTTATAATATTTTTTAAAGGTTTTAATCTTATTATTTAAATTAAAATTAGAATAATTATTCTTTAATTCGGGATATTTAATAAAGTACTTATCTTTAATATATATTTTTTTATTATAATATTTATAATAAAACTAATTATTATTAAAAAAAAATTTATTAATTTCTAAATTAATATTAAAATTAAATCGACTTTCTTTTAATATTAAATCATTAACTAACTTAAGTATATTAATTTCCTTAATATCTTTAATTAATTTTTTATATTTACGAGATATATAACTATCGTATTAACTAAATAATTCTTTTAATATAATCCAAGCTATAATAGATTTATTAATAAATTAGTTTAATTTATTTAAATAAATTAAAAATAATTAAATATTATTAATATATTTGTTTATATTATTAAAAAAATTATAATTAATATCAACGATTTTATCGAAATAACGACCGATTAATTCTAAGCTAATAGTATTAAAAATATTAATAATACTATTATATAAGTCTTTAACACTAGTTTTATTCTTAAAACGATCGTTATTATCGTTCGAGATAATCGATTTAAATACTCTTAAAGCATACTTATTATTTTGATTAAATTCGACTAATCGGTCAGTATACCTAACGCTTAATTCTCTTGAAAAAGGGTCTAAATCATAAACGCTAATCTCTTTATCGCTTTCTTTATCTCTAGTAATTATAATATTATAATATAAAGCTTTATTAAACTTAAATTCGGATTCATTAATATAAGATATATAGTTATTTATTTCTAAAAATAAATCGGCATTATTTTTTTACTTTATATAATTAAAGTATTTAATTAATTTATTCTTTTTAAAAAATAAAAAACTAATTATATTTAAATATTATAATTACTCCCTTATTATAATATTTAAGTTATATTTAAATAATTCTTAAAACTTTAGTTTTAAGATAAAAATATATTAAGCATTAAAGATTTTTAAGCTTAAGTTATAATCTCTTAATTATAACTTAAAATAATATTTTAATATCTTTAATATTTTTTAAAGACTATAATAGACTTAAAAATATATTTTTTATATTTTTTAAATATTAGACGTTATATAAGTCTATATTAAAAATTATAGCTTAATCGGGTTAATGGGACTTAATTAATTAATGTCGTTTTATATTTAAAGTTTTATTTATTTAAAACTTTAAAAATTTATTAAAAGTAAAAATTCTTTAAGAATTAAATATTAATATTAATTATAAATTTATTATTTAAATTATAACTTTTTAATATTAATAAGGAGCTTTTAAATAATTAATAAAATAAAAATTTCTTTAATTATTTTAAAAGTCTTATTATTGATAAAAGGAATTTATTTAAGAGTAAATAAAATAAAGTGGTTTAATATTACTTATATTTTATTTTAAGCTATAAAAGTTAAGCTTTTAAGATAATAAAAAATATTAACTTATAAAATATTCTTATTTTATAATTTAAGCTTTAATTTAAAGTCTTTAAATTATTCTTTAACTTAATAAATAATAATAAGGAATTAATAAATAACTTTAAAGAAGACTTATTTATCGTATAATTTAAGCTAAAATTAGATTCTTTTATTAAATAAAAGAGCCGCTAATAAAAATTAATAAGTTTTTAATTTATGGAATAAATTTAAAATAAAACAACAATAAATTATAAGTCTTTAAGTTAATTTTAAATTAAGTTTTATAAGTCCTTTATTTATTATTAATTATTTTGTTTAAATTTTATTTATTCGAATGTCCTTTTAATTATTATAATAATAATAACTAGTTTTAAATATTATAAGTAATTTTTAAAACTAATATTTAAAATTATATATATAATAATAATACCGACTTATAAAGGATATAATAATTTATCTTTAAATAAATATATTATTTATATATAGCTAAATAATTTAAGATTATATTAAAGATATATTTAAAATATATATTTGTATAAATTATATATAATAATAATATATTTAAACCGACAGCTATATAGTCGCTTTAAATAATTAAAATATATCGAAATATAGCTAAATATAACTTAATATAAATTATTATAAATAATATAATACTTGAAGTCGAAAGTTAAGACTAAAATCCTTTATATAAAAGATTATTTATAATAAATTAAACTTAATAAATTAAGTTTAATATTATTATAATAACTAATTTATATATTATCTATTATAAATAATATAATTACTTATTTTTATAAATATATAATCAAGAAGTTATAACTTATACACTTGTTATAACTTTGTCTTAAAGACTTGAGCACGGGCTTATAATAACTTATATTTATTAATTAATAAATTAAAGATAAGAGTATTTTTACTTTATTATAATAATAAATAAAAGGAAGCATTCGATAAATAATATTCTTTATTAAACTAAGAATATTGCTATTATATTATATTTTAAGAATATCGATAAAGATATTATATTATAATTAAGTCGAATTAATTAAATATAAAAGAAATGAGTTTTTAAAGTCTTTAGATTTAAAAGAGTAAAAAGTTATCGAAAGCTTAATTTTTTATTTATATAAGTATTTTAATCTTTTATATATTTATTAATTATAAATTTAAATCATTATAACCGATAATTAATTTTAAATTAAAATTATTAATATACACGTAATATTTATTAATTATTATAAATCTTTATAAATTAATCCTTATTATTATAAATTAATTAACTTGATTTTAAAATAAATACTTTTAATTTTAAATCTTTAATTTAGCTTAAATACTAAATTCTTTAATTTTTTAAACCGGACTAATAATAATTTAGCGATTTTTTTTAATCGCAAATATTAAATAAATCAAATAAATTATTTTTATATAATAATAAATTATATTAAATATTATTAATTTTTAATTTCGTCTTAATTATATTAATTATAATTAAATTATTTAATTTTAATTTAAAAAAAATTAAAATATCTTTTAAGCTTTTAAATAAAAAATAAAAAATTTTAATTTAATAACTAATATACTTATTTATAAAAGTAAGTCTTATAATTAAAATAAGATATTTAATATAATTATAAGTTAAAATATAAGTTTTTTAATATTTAAATATTAATAGTTTTTAAATAATTAAATAATAAATTCTTATACTTTAAATATAATAATATCTTTATTAATAATATTTAAATAATAATATATAATTATTTAAATACAATAGTTATAATATAATTTATTTTTATCGATATTTTAAAAAATATAATAATAATTAATAAATATTTTTTGAACTAATAAATTAAATTAAATTAATAAGTTTTTAATAAAAATATTACTTTAAAATAATTATTTTTAAATTTAAAACTAACCTTTTTTTTATATTTTTATTAAAGATTTTATTATTTAATAAATATTAAATAATATTTTTAATTTTAAAATTTAATTTATTATTATTATAAATATTTAAATAAAAGTCGGATTAGTTTTTTTTATTAAATATTAGTTTATTCGATTCCGGGTAGTTTTTTTTTATATTTTATTTTTTTTATATTTAAAGTAATATATTTTATTTATTTTATTAGTTTTACTTTTAGGTTTTTAATAAAATATTTTTTTAATTAAAAGAAATTTAATTAAATAATAATAAAAGTATTATATAATTTATTTAATTATATTAGCTAAAGAGTTATATTAATAAATATTTTTAATTTAATATTTTTTTTATATTATTAATTTTTAATAAAAAAAGTTTATTTTTTTTATTTTATATATTATTCGGCTAATTTTTTAATTTATTTTTTATTTTTTATTTTTTAAACTTTTAAATAATTTTAAATATATTTTATTTAATAATTTATTATATTAATTTATTAATGTTTTATTTAATTTAATTATTAAACAAAAAAAGTTTATTTAAAAAAAACTAAAAAAACATTTTATTTTTTTATTTAAGCTTTTAATAAAAAAAATTAGTTTTTTATTAATTTTTTATTTTTTATTTTTATTATAAATTTATTAAAAGATTTTAAAATTAAAATTAATTAAATTAAATTTAGCTAATTTTTAATAAAGTTTTTAGTTTTATTAAATATTAAATAAAAAATATAAGTAATTTTAAAAAACTTATTATTAAATTTATAAAAAATTTATATTAATTTATTTTATATATTAAAAATTTAATTATTAATTAAATAATTAATTTTTTTTATAAAAGAAATTAGATTTTTAATTTTAATAAACTTTTATTATCCGGAAAAGTTTTTAGTTATAAAAATACAAAATTTTATAAAATTTTATTTAAAAATAGTTTATAATATTTTTTTAAAAAAAAAGGTTTTTTAATTTATTTAAAAATCCGCTTATTTTATTTTTATATTTTTTTATATTTAATAAAAGTAATTATTTTTTATTATAATAATATTTAATAAAAGTTTTTTATTTATTAAATTATTTTATAAATCGACTAATATATTAATAAAACTTTTAGTTAAATTTAATATATTTATTAATAAATTCATTAAAATAAATAAATAATTTTTTATAAATTTTTTATTTATAAATTAATTAAATTTTTTTTTAATAATTTAGTTTTTAAATTTAATTAATAAATCAATAATATTTTTTATTAAAATAAAGTTTAAATATTTTTTTAATAACGTGTATTTATAATATTATTTTTATTATTTTTATTTTTTATATACTTTTGTTTTTTATTTTTAAATTTAAAAATAATAAATTAAATTAAAAAGTATTATTTTTTAAAAAAATATTATTAAGTTTAATTTTTTTAAAATCTAATTTATAATAAATATTTATTATAATAAAATTAAAAAAACGGACTAAAATTATTTATTATTATTATTTATTTAAAATTAATAAATTAAAACTAATATAAAGTTTTAAATTAATTTTTTAATTTAAAAATAATAAACTAAAATTAATTAAAAAAAATTTAAAAAAAATTTAATAAATTAAAATTAATATAATACTTTTATTATTTTAATTTAAAAAAAATAATTATTATATTTTAAAAAAGTATTATTTATTTTTAATTAAAATAAATAAAAAATTTATTTTAAATTAATAAAAGATTAATTATTATTTTATTTTATTTTAAATTAATAAACTAAAATTAATTATATATATATATTATATAAGATATTAAATCTAATATTTTATTTTTATTAAAAAAATTTAATTTTAATATAAATTTATATTAAATATTATTAAAAAATATTTTAAAAAAATATTATAATATATAAAAAATAATAATTAAAATCCTTATAGTAGTTTTATAAAATTATTCCTCGTTTTCATTTTTGAATTTCTTTTACTATTTATTAAGAATTTACGCTAATGGTATTTGCCTTAGCTCTAAAGCCTTTACTCAGATGTATATATAGCAAATCAGACCTTTGCATCAACAGCGGCTGGTGATTTCTCGTTGTGTTCTTCACCGGTAAGAGAACTGTTCGAGTTGTGCTCCAGGTGGTAGTCATCATTCGTGCTGAGGAGGTATTCTTCCTTGTCAATATGGTTGAACAGATACCAGAACAAAGCAGAAGCAACGAATCCGATGATAGTCGGGGCGCCAAAAACCCACGTCAAGTAAGGGTCAGTAACGAGACCAGCGAAGGCAAGGCCCAAGGCATATGCGATGCCCGTGTTGAAGAGATTGAGAGCTGTTACCAGACCCCTCATGTTTTTGGGAGCCCGTGAATAGGCAATGCCGTACGCTGGGACATTGACAAATAGCTCGGAAATGCCGCCGATCGAGAACGGGAGAGCCAGCCACCAGATAGAGATCGGAGCAACGAGTGAGACGCCATCTGCATCAACGCACGAAGCACTAGAACCATGATCACCGCAAGGGCCGAGTTTGTAAGCGTAGTAATTGAGGACGGTGTAGCCAATACCGCCGACGGCCGACAAGAATAATCCAAAGGTGATACGAGCAACTGGACCAAAACGGATGTTGTACTTGCGCAGCAGTGGGTATAGACCATAGTTCAGAACAGGAGCCATGACGATGATTGAAAGGGAGTTGAAGTTGTAGAGGAGATCATTTGGAACACCATTAGTGATGAACATTGTCGATAGAGCGTCAGTTGAGATGCCAAGCCCATTGTCGTTGATGTACTGAATGGGGAAGAAGCAGAACATGCCCGTGCTTTCCAGAAGTTAACTTTGCATGGAAGGGCCTTTATGGACTGGAGTCTTACGCTTGAAAAGTTCGCCTAACATCTTCCACGAATTGGTCATTCCATGGCACTTGCTTATAGTTGCCACTTGCTCTAAGGACACTCGGCTTGGCGGCTTCCCAGAAACCATGTCGGCCAATCCTCCAAAAGTTGTTCTTGAGGCAGAGTCCAAGAACCTGGAAGCAGTTGAATAAATCACTTCCTCCAGGTGGATATAGCTTGTTTGGCTGGTCAGCATTGAGGATGGATGTGGACGAAGTGACATAAACCTACGACAAGCCTCTTGTGCAGCCACCAAAGCACTAGGGGAAGAGGGAGATAGATCGCCAAAGGCAGGCTGAATGTGACCATCCATCCAACATATTTTTCGAGGTACGTGCTGTCGTCAGGTTAGTATGAGATATTCTCGAAGTTCAGATGGGGAGCTTAGAGATCGAGGGCTAAGCTCCTTATATATAGAGAATCCTTACCTTGGGACGGCCAAGAAACCACCAATATTGATTCTATTCGGAAAATTGAAATCAGTATTTCCTCTGCATGTATTTTGGCATTGACGAGACAAATCGGTTCCCTATTTGCCGCATTGCCAATGAATTCGTGAACCCCGAATGAGGCTTGTGGTTGAGAAAAGGGCCGAACCAGCCGACTCCTGGGTAAGGATGAACTCACAATAAATAAAACCACAGAACTACACGTTCCGTTGTAGCCTCCGGGTCGATAATAACTTTCTCTCCGTCTTCAAGGGTTTCGACTGTAGGCTTTTTTTCCTTGATTTGATCGAGAAGTGTCGGTGATACATTAGGCTTGAACATTGCTATCAATTGGTCAGTAATCTTCGCACAAAGCTCTTCGATTTTCTTACCAGCACCGATGGCAAGAACATAGAGTGAAATCATGTATGGTGCAGCTGCGGTTCCATTGGCAAGTAAATGCGGGGCACCCGCGACAATCATTAGAACATGAGCAAGACCACATACAGCGACACCCCAGCATATGAGTTTGTAACGTCCGGTGTATGTATCTGCAACATATCCAAAGATAACAGGCAGGCAATAGACAAGCTGCGGGAAAGGTTAGAAAGAATAGAAACGCCAAACGGAGCAAGGATACCTACCATCTTGAAAGACTGGCTCACAGCAGTAGCTTTAACCGTACCTAGTCCTAGAGCACCAGCAGTTTGCTGTGTTCCCTTTGGAGGCGCTCCGTACCCATTCCCACCCACAGGAAGTTTCTGTTGATGGATTAGCGAGATCAAACCAGGTTCTATAGGGTCTTGAGGCGCATACTCGATTGACGAAGTTCGAAATAACACCAGTTGCACTGTAGTAGGACCCTCGCTCGCAGAACTCAACAAAACACAAAACGTAGGCAGTGATTGGAATGTTCCCAGAAACACGGCGAAGTGTGGAAAGTTCTTCATCGGTTGGTTTACCCACATAGTCGTGTTGAACAACTTCCACGACAGATTCAGCCTTTGCATCTGCGTGAACCATGGCTCCCTCTTGATCAATGGCGAGGTGATTGTCAACCCCAATAGTATATTGGGCATCTGCGGTCTTTGGTTCCGCTGCGATACATTAGCCATCCTCAATCGACGAAGAGGAGAAACAAAGAGCAAAGGAAATAACGTACACATGATTGTGAGAGCAAGCACGAGCCTTGAAATCAGAGATGGGGATGCTTAACAGCAAAACACGAGGGGATTCAAGCCATTATAACTACTTTACCCAAGGAGCCATCCCAGGCGCCTGTATAAAACCTTGAACACCTTCCTATCGTAGGAACTATCTTGGCAATGTTGATCGCCCAGGACTTGTCAATTTCGCACTCTTGATTGGTGTTCGAGGGCTTCGGATCCCCATGTGTGCGTATAATGTGGATGGGGGCAGGTAACAAGGCTAGTTATTTGATCTTGTGGGCCAGAATCCGCCACCTCCAGCTTCGATTTCTGTATTCAGAGGTATCCATGCCAAGAGATGCGGATTCTGGGCTCTGCTGCAAATGGAAGGTCTGTAACGCTCGGTGGTGGTAAGGATAACGCTGCCGGTCATGATTTGACGGATGATAGTGGACCAGTTCGAACATCCCCAGCATACCAATATATGCCAAGCTCCCTAGCAAAGGAAAACATGTTTGTCAATGGGTAGCATGCGCGAGCACCAATACGACAGTGCCAGGAAGATATAATACTCCTGGCCTCGGCCAGCTGCACCACGCGTCAAGGGCACAATAAGACCGCGATTACAGATGAGCAAATACTGTACCTACCAAGAGGTATCTATCACGAGGGATAAAGTATCTTGTGATGTGTGATCGTTTCACCCAGATGGTGCCAAGGGCTGCCAAGCACGGGTTTGCGACGCCAAGGCGCCGTGATCTTTGAGGCCGTTCCAAGACTGCCAAAGTGGGAACGCCCCGAGCTTATCAAAGGAGACGGACTGGAAGCTTGGCTCCTTGATATGTAAGGTGGATAGACTGGTGACGGGGTGGAGAAGCTTGGGGATAGAAATTGAAAGTCGACGAACGAACTTCGAAGACATCATTATAGTACAGTCTTTCGCCTCCCGGGGCGGGCGTAGAGCACGTGTGACGAGAACGGGGAGGGAGACATGCAAGCAATAAAGCACAGTACACGGGATGGATGAATGTGAGGATCTGCAGCTTGCGACTGAGATTCTCTACTCGTACTGTAGAAGACCACTTGGTTTACTCTCTCTCTGTCTTTGGCATAGAGCTGCCGAAATTCTGTGATTTGGAAATGGAAACTTTTCAAAAGCGTGTTTGCGTGTGTGCGGCTCAGGCTGTGCGGCGGTGTTCATCATGAGCGTCGAGGTCCTTCCCAGGCCATGCCGGTGACTCGTGGGTCGTGACCTGTGACCCGTGTTCCATTGCCAAGTCTTTGGGATAGCTTTTAAGCTCTTGCGCCAAGAGATAGGTAGTACCTACCTAGTGTGGTAACGTCGACAACGACCTTCCCCTTCCATCTTTGACTTGGATAAGTAAGGTAAGCGGGCTAGCCGAAATGGGCATGCCCAGGCACAAGCGCAACCCCGCAAGCCAAGATAGCGCTTCCTTACGGCCTTCTAGAACTTTAGAAGATGAAGCTGCAAGATGGCGTGGTGTCCCCTGGTTCTGCTGCTGCAAGACAAAGGAACTGGCCCCATAAGGGGGGAGTCTGAGTAAGCCCGCATGCCAATGGTGTGCTGCAGCGGAGGTGGCGATGGGTCGGTGGCTCGAAAATCTTGACGTGGCGGACAGTCACGTGCTACCAAGCCACTTGAAACCCCGCAGTCGCCGTCAGCTACCTAGGTAGCCCCCGACTCTCAAATTCTCATTGCGAAAGGCAGGCTTGGATTGTGCCTTTCCTGGCTCCTGTGGCGCTTCAACTTCGCAGACGCGGCGGCCCAGAAGTGTTTGGTTAGTGTATGTAGCTCTTCGTTGAAAGTGTTGAACATACCTTCGGTAGCTTATGAACCTCATCTGCTTCGGAGTTTGGACACAAAATTGTTCTGCCCTCTGTCGGCTAACAATCAGCTTGGCGAGTGGTATTCAAGTCAAAGGTTGGCAAGCATAAAATCCCCAAAAAACCACGGGCTTGGGTTTTGAATTTAGCTTTGGGGCTGATCCATTGGACGCTGATATGCCAACACCCTTTGCAAGACGATTCTCGTTTTCCCTGTCAGCTTGGTCCAACCTCAGACCTTCACTTCCATTTGGCTTTCCCCCTCTTCTGCCTAGGGATGTTGAATTCTCTATCAACCCAAATTTAAGGAAGCAGCATGGATCATTCTGTGTCCTGCATCGGACTTTTCGTTATGGCACTGTCTTTGACACGAGGTGAGGATTGGCTCGGCTTTATTCAGTTTTCTGGTCATAATGACTTATGTCTCCTTTAGTCTATATTGCCCTTGATTTCTCATTTCAATTATGTTGGTTCTTATTAGTTTTGTGCAACCTTAAAATTCAAGATACTAAGAAAATCTAGTCAATCGTCTCTCCAGGCAGCTTTCTTATGTATTTTCAATCAACATATACTTGATTCGCCTGTCTCGGTTTTTGGAGAAGCAATCTAGGTATATTTATTAAGCTTGACCGATATCTTCAAGCCATTGATCCGGCCAGGAATTGATGGAATTAGCTACTACAGTTGAGGATTAACTTGTAGTCAGTCTGTCAAGTAAGTGACTCATTTCCCGCCCTTATGCAGAAATATTTTCTTACAATCTATGTGCACTCTTCTCTCCCTTTTCTAGAGTGCAACACTGCACTCGTAGCATGCCCTTGCCCATTAATTCCAGCTCTAAAATCTATCACCCCGCCTTTAGCGAGCCCCTTTTGCAGCTCGCTTAGCAGTTTGTACATATGCTCCATGGACTTTATATATATTGTTCTTCTGACGCCTTCAATATTACCTCGGTTTAAACTCAGTAGCTTTTACATATGCTCACCCTCTTATATAAGCGCTATTGTCCTCAAGGCAAACACACAAAGAGATCTATATTATATAGAAGACTAAAGAAATAATAAAAGACAGGATAATATAATAGTACTGGCTAAAATTGAATAGACTATCCTTTCTCCAGAATTGAGAAGAAGGACGGCATAGTGGGCGATCCAAGATTGATTTTAAACCTAACACTCTACACAATACCCGATAATACTTGTGCCAGAAACAGTCACAACCGCCTTTGTAAGCTTCAATACTTGACAGTACTGATATCATACCACAGACCAAAAGCTCAACAATACTGGGCAAGACTCAGCCATGTATAGCCTTGATACCTGTAGAAAGACAACCCGTATAGGCAATTTACACCGATGGAGGATAAATATGTGAAATGAAATCTGATATCCTCTGAAAGTGAATATACTCCAAGATTCGACACCTACCGAAAGGGAGCAAACTCCACAAATCAATACCCGTCAAGACCCGATTGCCCCAAATTTTAATTTACGACGAGAGTCAGTACCCATTAACACTAATACCTGCTAAAAGCAAGCAATAATCACGACACAATACCCTTCAAGATTCACAACCCGACGAGACGGGGCACCCTCCAGAGCTCAACACCCGACGAGACTCAATACCCTTCAAGCGTAACAACCTGAGGAGACTAGGTACTCTCAAAGCTCAACACCTGACGAGACGCAGTATTGCGCCCTTCAAGATTCAAAAACCGACGAGACTCGCCACTCTTTAAGATCCACAACCCGACGAGACTGGATACCTTCCAAAGCTCCACACCCGACAAAGACGCAGCACCCTCCAAGACTTTGTACCCCGCTGACAGCCAAGACCCGACGATACGACAGCACCAATGGCTTTCGGCTATGTTTTACCAGAGCAAGAGTTGGAGCAGCTCCTTGGGTTCTCTACCTTCGACAAAGTATTACTCTCGTTGCTTTGTCGCACACTGGGTGTTGGTGTCTATCTGCACCAGAAAATCATTGGAACGGCCATACAGCTTGACCCGAATGCTCGCGGATATTACTTCTTGAACCAATAGTAAGTCACTAGCAGCAAACTTTTCTTTTCTTCGTGTTCACTGCTGACCTCCTTTTACAACGCAGTTCGCCTCTCAGATGAGACGCGGCTTGATCTTACGACAAGATGCTGCCTGGTCTTCCGACAAGACGCTGCTTGGCCTTTAGGTGTAGCTCGCCTTTAAGACTAGCCGTTGCTTTGCTCTCAAGATCAGACGCTGCATACTTTGATCTACTTCTTTGTTTTTACCATGTATTTTGCTTTGCAACACAGATTGCTAACTCTGTCTTTGTCTAGCGTTGTCTCCGCCCTGGCCACGAATATGAGCACTGACAAGTTTTTCCCGCTGCGGCTGACTGGATCCTCCATGAAGGAAATTATTGCCATATTTCCGTTGGGAAAAACTCCTATGACAGCCTTCAAAATCTTTCAATTATCGATATGGAGGACCTTCGCATTTGGAGACAAAGAACGCATCAAAGACCTGACATTGGAACAGGACGCCTCTCCGGATCTGGAATCCATTATTGCTACCATCACAACCTGGGGTGGCAAGTCGAATATTGCAATGCCTGTTTATGGAAACTTCCAAATCATCAAGTCGAAAGTTCCGCAAATGCTTCACCTTCTTTGGGAATTCTCACAAGCACTTTCTAAAGACTGTAACACCCCAGGCGCTACCTTGACCTTCGCCGAAGTATACAAGCGTCTCGCCGACAAGAAGGTTCCCTCACTCCCTCCTGGAGGCATTATCATCTGGCTCTTAATTTCCGACTTCGTCGAATACGGTATTTGCTTCGCGCCAACTGAGCAAGATCTTGCTGAACACATTATACCAATAGCGAAAGGCTCCCATGGATCTCCATCAGGCCCAACTGCCGCTCTCAAATATGCAGCCGAGAGTGCGGAGGAGGAGATGCCCAATGATGCAGCTGCTTTAACCAAGGTGCTTCGCAAAATTATCGAGGTTTTCAACAACCCGACCGAGGCAATGCCTACCATTCAGATGCTGGTACGGGTGTGCAAGGAGATTCAGGGAAGGAACTTGAACATGGTTGATATTGAACATGCCTTGTGCAAAATTGCCAGACAACTTAGCATGGGCAAAGGCCGTGAAAGCAAGAAGCAAAAGGCGTAGGCTGCTGCAAGTGAGCTCCACACAAATCTGAGACTTGGATAGACGTAGCGGAGGCTGGATTTTGTGTACTTGTGGTGGACGTGGGCACATATTCCCAAGAATACTTGCAAAAAGCAACTTTCGGTGATTTAGACATAAATGCGATGCGCTTGACGATACTTTTTGTTTCTTTGTAATTGCGGGTGAAGCTAACTTTTACCATACTTATTGAAAATAGGACAATTAGAGAGGAACGACTACCCTAGGCCGGTACTTTGAACTTCGAGCTACTCGAAGAGCTGTAAACTGAATACAAGCTTTGGCCTATAGGTAAAGGTAAAGAATTCTGGCAAGATTTAATACCGAACCACTCCCAACGAGGAAATGAAGAATTTAGCTGCTAAGATTCCTACCTCATCCAGCCACTATGAGAACATCGGTACCAAATCAGTGGACGACCTTGCCGTACTTCCCCGCACTTGAGCATCGCAATCCCCGCATCTATCAAATCAAAATCATACATAGATCGTAAATTCACTGCCGGCTAACCCGGTTGAAAGGATACACGAGAGCGAGGGCAAACACAATTGCCGTTTTAGGAAAATGGTCGCTACGACGTGCAACAGAAGATCATTCCAATGTCGAACCATGGACTGTAACTTGGCTACATATTTCATTTGGCGAAGGCCATTTGCCCCTTTAAGAAAATGCAGGCGTAATTGTGGGCTGCCTTGAGAATGGAGAAAGTTTTGCAGCTCGTGCTTTTCGTCGCTTGACGACAGCATGGTATGAGAAACGGGACAGATGACCGGCTTTGATCTTGCCATTGATGGTATCTCCTCTTTCCTCATTATTATATTATTATCTATGTCTATGGCGACCCCCATTGAACACAGCGTGCTCAGATGTGATATAAACATTGAGCAAATGGCACACGTTACCTGGAAGGCCGAAGCAATGTACAAGAACACCCAACAAAGTCATCGCAGCATGCCTTTACGCCCGTTCTGCGGTTTCCGATCCTCAAACCCATTTTACGCCCTCGGCTTTCGTGCCACCATCAAATACATGGGGGTAAAAAGATCCTCTTTTGCACCAGCGACCAAGCAATCCGCAGCGAGTGCCAAGCTGTCAGCAGTCTTCTGCGTTCCGTGAGGGGCAATTCCAATCTTCTCCAAAACACCAACAAATTTATGCGCAAGACCCCTCCCCCACCAAGTCATTCTTGCAATCGTGGGGAAATCCCAAACCGACCCCATCATCTTGAAGTCTCCAGCGAGAGGGTAGTACCAAGGGGTTGCGTCCGGTCGCTTCGCCAAATCTTCGTGGAGCTCCAATTCAAAGCCGGCAGCTTTGATGGCAGCAATTCCTTCGGAAATCTTCACCATGTTAGAGATTCCATCACCTTGCTCGATACCCAGACGGATTTCACGGTGATGCTCGTTGTTGTTGTCGTAGTTTTCGGTCATAAGCCATTCGTAGACACCAAAGACGCCGCCCGGTTTGAGTACACGAAAGATTTGGCTATATACGCCTTCTAAAGAAGGCGCGTGGACGGTCGCTTCAATAGCATAAACAGCATCGAAGCTGTTCTCAGGGAAGGACATTTGCTGATCAGTGTTAATAGAGCTTGAAGGAGGGGATGTTGAGCATAAAATACCATGAAATCGCCCTTCACAAATTTCAATTGGTCTGCAAGACCCTCCTTCTGGGCATACCGTGTGGCACGCTCAATTTGGTAGTCATTGTTGTTTAGACCTGTGATGTGTGCGCCAGTGAATTTCGCAATCTCGCGAGCTGGCCCTCCAACACCACAGCCAACGTCGAGGACTTTGTCTCCGTCTTTGATACCGATCTTCGCGGCGAGATAGTGCTCATGGCGAGCAATGGCTTGGTAGAAAGGTTCACCGTAGGCGAAACGGCAGAAGTGGAAGGACTGGCCCCAGCCGTACTCGTAGAGATCTGTTCCGAGGTTGTAATAACTACGAATTATTAGTACAGTAAATACACCATTCTGGTTTCTGCTAACTTACTGTCTCGTGAGGGTAGCGTATTCAGCTTTCCGCGCCTGGTGAAGTTAGTACGCAGCGCAAACCAGGAGATTTGCAAGATGGACCTCTCTGATCTCAGGAGTTTCGTCCTTTGCGGCTTTGTTGTCCCAATGCTTGAAATACTCATCAACTGCAGCCTTCTGGGCAGCCTTGTCCTTCTTCAACATTGCGCTGAATCCTCCTTGAGAATTGGAAGAGTCCTTGTGCATTGCTTTGTTGAATGCCGCATCGCGAGAATGGTCCTCGTTCTCGAGCTTTGCAGGAGCCATTGTGGATGAGAAGAGGTTTGAGGGAGGATTGTGAGTGTAGAAGGATCGAATTGAGCGAGGTTGAGAGTACGGAGGCTTGAAGGAGGGAATTTGCGGAGTTTATGTAGTTTCTTCGACATTTGGATCCAGGCACAATCTCCCCTAACCAATCTTTTACAGTGGAACCCGAATACGAAAGTGCCCCTGATTCTTGTGCCTGATCACGTGCTCGGGAATGGTAAGGCTTCGATTATTTTAAATTTTGTTCGCCCCTCAGCCTTACCACATATAACCAAGCGCGCGGCCCTCCTTATCCTTGATCGCATACACCATACGCATTGCAAAGTAGATACCCACATTCCATAATATCGCCTCAAGTGACCCAAGATGCCTCCTCAAATCAAGCAAGATCTCAACCGCTCTGGTTGGGAAACCACGGACTTCCCTTCAGTATGCGAGAATTGCCTCCCGGTGAACCCATACGTCCAAATGATCAAGCAAGACTATGGCGAAGGTGCGTAACTCTATGTTCTCCTTTCTGCCTCACAGAGCTGCTGGATCGTACAGACAGCTTCTCTTAATCCTCTGACACAGGCTTTTGCTGAGTTCTGTTTGCAGAATGCAAGATTTGCACTCGACCCTTTACAGTATTCAAATGGAAAGCGGACCGCACAGCACGAAGCAAGCGCACCAATATTTGTCTCACATGCGCCCGTCTCAAGAACTGCTGCCAGTGTTGCATGCTCGATTTGTCTTTCGGCCTCCCGATCGTTGTCCGCGATGCAGCGCTTAAAATGGTAGCACCAGGTCCTCAAAGCGCCGTGAATCGAGAATATTACGCACAGGAGCACGAGAAGGAAATTGAAGATGGTAGAGGAGGGGTTGAGGCATATGAGAAGACAGATGAGAAGGCCAGAGAACTTCTACGACGATTGGCGAATAGTGAACCTTATTTCAAAAAGCAGCGACGAATTGGACCAGCCGAGGGGGAAGGTGCGGCGGGGGATAGCTCAACGAGTGCAACGGCATTGGCAAATAACGGCCCAGGTCCGATACGAACACGAGATAGCAGAGGCGCTGCAAACTCGAGAGGAGCCGGAAGGGGTGGAAGGGGA
>Ga0302221_10001108_pt1 | contig 17822 bp, 30 predicted proteins | sample II_Palsa_E2_1_FD_193517 | JGI IMG/M metagenome (GOLD analysis project Ga0302221, IMG submission 193517) | Peat permafrost microbial communities from Stordalen Mire near Abisko, Sweden - II_Palsa_E2_1 | ecosystem: Environmental > Terrestrial > Soil > Palsa > Peat permafrost | place: Sweden... | reverse complement strand
AAGAATGGCTGTCTTCCAAGTTTTCAGAAGCCGAGGTCTTCCATGCAGTCCAATGGGCTACTCACCCTTCGACTAAACTCAATAAGCCATTAGCCGCTGCTCTAAAATGGGCTTGCCAAAATAAGCCTGAAATCCCTAAATTAGAAATAGATACAGTGAATGAAAATAAAGAGTTTTCGAAGTCGATTGAAATGAAATATAACAGCGTCAATGGTCATAGAATAGAAGCTCTAAGTAGCTTTATTGAAATAAGTTGTGGACAGTTTACGCACACACTTGACTATTCAGAAAACGGATTCAAAGAACAACTCAACAGCATCCTGAAAAAGAGGGGGATTTTATGACACACTTAAATAAAACAAGACATGGCTATGTTGGTACTAACCATGCCGTTATGATCGATCCTGTGCCATCTCTGTGCGAAATAAAGGCATTCCAGATTCGGATTCATCACATCAATTCGCTTGTCTTGCACTTTAGTGCTTTTGCGATCTTGTAGATGTTGATGATCGAAACATTCCTTTCGCCTCTTTCGATCGAGCTAATGTACGTGAAGTGCAATCCGCACTCTTCAGAGAATCTCATTTGGGAAAAACCTTCTTTTTTCCTTAGTTTCCTCACCCTCGATCCAAAATTTTTCAGTATCTCATTCTCATCATGTTCTTTCATAACTACCCTCCATTATCGTAAAGTTATTTCTTAAAGAAAAAGTCAATCAAATGCAAACACAAACGCACATATCTTATTGATTCATAGACTTATAGTCTATTATTTATCACGATTTTCTTGTTGTTAAAATTAGACTTATAAGGTATTATGTGCCTATAATTTGGAGGATCATGAAAGTTACGAAGTACACAAGCAATGATAAAGGGGGGGCTTTACTAGCCTATTTCTCGATTGTTTTCACTCACCAAAAATATGGTGAGATGTTTCATAACGAAATGAAGCTCTTCCAAAGTCAAAAGAATGGGCACCGTTGGGTTTCTTTCGTCGACAAAAAATACCAAAACCAACAGAACGAAACGAAATACTATCCATACAGCGGATTCTTGGACAGAGCGGGAAGCGATCTTTTCCAAAAGGACGTTCTCGATGCCATAGATGAGTTTTGCAAGACGAACCCGGGCCAATCCTCAATCACAACTCAAAAGCCTCCGCAATCTAACGCAATGGGCCAAATTTCTGAACCTCCGATACCATATCCATTACAGTACAAAGACACAGCGACAAATCTTGAGGAGTGCCCTTTCTAAAATGATCTCATTCACCATTCCCATGTCGAAGGACACAATCGTTTCAGAGGCTAACAGATCAAACGAGAATCGACACGTAAAAAAGAAAAGACACAAAGATCAAAGGACTTTGATATGGATATTCACTCGTCATCAGCCTACAGTATCTTTACCTTGTAGAGTTATAATGACTCGCATAGCTCCTCGTGAATATGACTTCGATAACCTGGTTTCTTCCTTAAAATACGTACGAGATTACATAGCCGAATGGATTATACCCGGACAGGCAAAAGGACGAGCAGATGGAGACAAGCTAATCAGATGGCATTATTTCCAAGAGAAAGGAGAAGTTAGGCAGTATGCATTAAATGTTAAAATTATAGAAGAACACGAGTATTTTCGATACCAAAAAATATATCCGATATTACACAACCAACTTTAAGTCTCATTTTTGCAGATGTTCCTTACCAACAATTCTACCATATTCCTAAGTTCAAAATTCTCTTTTCTTAGCTCATTTATACTTGCATAAGTTCCGCGTCTTACTTTGTCGGCCGATTTTTTAACAGATGCTATTTCAATTCGCAACTCTTCCAATTCGGTTGGTTTTCGTTCGAATAAATCATATTGGATTACGCTAGACATAATACCTCAAAGTTTCCAAACAAAATACTCCAATGAATACTAGATTTCAACAGGAAAAAAAACTTGACTTATAGTCTATATAAACATAAAAATATAATTAATATGGCTATACCACAACAGCTTTCCTTATTTCCTAAAAAGTCGACTCAAACAGTGATTAATGGCGATTGCCTCGAAGTTATGAAAGGAATGGCTGATAATAGTATAGATTTTATTGTAACGGACAGTCCATATGGTATTTCTTTCATGTCTAATCACTGGGATAAACAGATTCCACCTGCTAAATATTGGCAAGAGATGCTTCGCATATGCAAGCCTGGCAGCCATCTTTGTTGTGCTGGCTTACCTAGAATGATTCATCGTTTAGGTTGCATTATTGAAGACTCTGGCTGGATCATTCGGGATATGATTATGCACCTTTTTGGTTCCGGTTTTCCAAAATCTCATAATCACTTTAGATTTGAAGGATACGGGACAGCTTTAAAACCTGCATGGGAAGGCTGGATTCTCGCAATGAAACCACTAGATGGAACTTTCAAACAGAACGCCGAGAAGTGGGGAGTGGCAGGTATTAATATTGACGCATGTCGAATTCCAACCGACGATAATCGTTTTAGAAAAAATAATATTGCACCAGGTTTTTGTGGCGGTTTCAGTGTAAAAAATACTGAAAATCATCCTCAAGGCCGGTGGCCGGCAAATTTGATATTAAGTGAAGAAGCAGCAGCAGAATTGGATCGGATGACGGGGGACAAATCACGTTACTTTTTTATTGGAATAAATATCACAGGACAAGAAGAAAAGAAACAGGAGATCAATACAACAAAGAATATCTCGAAAAAAACAGAGAAAGAATTAATGCAAGAAGGCGAGAAAGATATAGAGAAAGAAAGAAATAGCTTCTTCTACTGCGCAAAAGCTTCTTCTTCAGAAAGGAATCGAGGATTAGAGGGAATGCCTTTGAAAGAATTACCAGATCATGGTTCAGAAAAAAGAATTACATGTGGCGGAGGTAAAGAAGGATTCATTCCTAGAGAAAACACACATCCCACAGTCAAACCAATCGCATTAATGAAATACATCATCAAGCTACTCGCCCCACCTGGTTCCCCCACCCTATTAGACCCATTCGCAGGATCAGGGAGCACATTACTCGCAGCAAAAGAATTAGACATAAATGCCATTGGAATAGAACTACAAAAAGAATATTGCGAAATAGCACAGAAAAGGCTTGAAAATGCAATCTAAACACAAAAAAGATCTTCTTAAAGTCGCCAAACGAGAAAAAACGTTCAGTACGCTAGCCACGGAAGAAGGCAAAGGTGCCTCAAAGCGAGCTAAAGAAGAAGCATCAAAAGGCCTCAAAGAATCAGCTAAAGACTCTCGTTGGGAAGCAAAAATAGACAAGTCATTCGCAAAATTAAGGGCAGTCAAAGCAAACCTAGAAAAAAGGAAGGCTTCACAGTGATCAATTATATAAAATCTTTGTTAAATTCAATCTTCGATTTCGGTTCAGGAACTTTTGAAGATGCTCCTTTCGCGGACGCTGTCCTAAACACATGTAAACATGAATTTCAGAAATGGGCTTTTGGGGATGAGTATACTTCTTTAAGTGTGAAAGATAAAATCGATCACTGGAATGTCGCACACGGGGATGATTACCTCATCACACCAAAACAAAATGTTAACGAAGCGCTCAAACAAATGATTATGCTTTACAATCGAAAGAAAATCAGAGATCTAACAAACGATCCTGAAACGGTTATTTCGGAGTGATTGCATGAGTGTTGGAAGACCCAGAGAACATGATAGAGAGCAAATAGCAAAAGATTTGATTGAATGGGCGAAAAAGCCAGATAGTATCAATCTAAACAAATTTTGCTGTAGCCAAGATCCTCCTATTCCTCCTCCTCAGCTATCTATTTGGTCTCATCAGTGTGAGGAATTTCGCAAAGCGGTTGAAGTAGCCAAATCATTTTTGGGTGCCAGAAGAGAAGAGTGGCTTAACTCTGAAATGCTTCACGTTAAAGGATATGACCTAAACGCGACAACTTACGATTACTTCATGAAAGAAGAAAAAAGACAGCAAGCTGAATTCCAATCCAACCTTAACAAAGAAGAGATAAAATCTGGAAATGATGAAATGCGGAAGCATTGGTCGGACAATATCAAGAACAAAAAAATCATTAAAGATTAGTTGTGTGGGAGAGCTTTCCTAAAGATAATCCTGATATCCTCTTAGACAAAAAAGAGCGCCTTCAAAATCTCTATTCTATCATAGATAAAACAGGAAAACTTGTGCCATTTCACCTGAATTGGGCACAGATCGAATTATTAGATAATTTCTGGTATCAAATGCTCATTCTTAAGGCTAGGCAAATAGGTTGCACAACATTCTTTGCTATCGCTTTTCTTGATGACTGCTTTTGGATGGATAATATATCAGCAGGTATTATAGCACACCGACGAGAGGATGCAGAACACATTTTCAAAAATAAAGTCAAACTTGCATATGAAAATATGCCTGAATGGACGAAAGATTATAATTCGGCAAAAAATGATAGAGTAGGTGAATTAGCATTTAAGAATGGGAGTAATTATCGAGTATCTACTGGGTTTCGTTCAGGGACTAATCAAAGGCTACTTGTATCTGAATTTGGTAAAATTTGTGCTAAGTCCCCCGATGTGGCTAAGGAGATTGTTACCGGTTCGCTTAATACTGTAGGAAAAGATCAGATTTGTGTTATTGAATCTACGGCAGAAGGTAGAGAAGGATATTTCTATGATTTCTCTAAAGAAGCGGAGACATTATCTATAGAAAAACAGAAGCTTTCTCCTATGCAGATGCGCTTCTTTTTCTTTCCTTGGTTCAAAGAACCAGCATATGCGGAACAAGATGACAGAATTCAAATATCTCACACTACGAATGAATACATTAATAAAATAGAAGAAATTACAGGATTCAAAATATCCGTTTGTCAACGTCGTTGGTATGAGCTGAAAAGTAAGGCGATGGGCGAAAGCATGAAACAGGAATATCCTAGCACTCCGCAGGAAGCTTTCGAGGCTAGCAACGAAGGATTATATTATGGTTCAGCAATAGCTCAAATGCGCAGGGAAGGTAAGATATGTAAAGTGCCTTATCAGGAATCTCAACCTGTTCATACCTCTTTTGATTTGGGATTTCATGACAATACTAGCATTTGGTTTTTTCAATTAGTCACTGGTGGTGTGATAAACATTATAGATTGCTATCAGCACAATGGAAAGGGTGCAAAATATTATGTTGATATACTTAAAAGTAAATCTTATACATATGGGACACATATATTTCCTCACGATGCGAGAAGTAATGATGTTGGTGCAGGGACATGTTGGGAAAGCGAATTCAACAAGCTTAGCAAAGATCGAACGCATGTACTTGAAATCAAAGAATGTGATCCTTTCGATGGAATTCAATGTGTGAGATCAACACTGTCTCGCTGCTATTTCGACGAAACGAAATGCAAAGAAGGGATCAAGTCATTGGAATCATATAAGAAGGAATGGAATGACAAACTGGGTTGCTATCGCAACTCACCATTGCATAATAAAGACTCACATTATGCCGATAGTTTTCGCTATCTATGTAGAGCGTTAGATCTGGGATATGTTGGGGGAGGATATATGACTCCTGAGAAGTTAAAAGAAATACAATCTAGAGCTGGATATGGCCCGAAACCTACGCCAAACTTAGGACCACAACGACCGTTTTTTGGGAGATAATGGATATATAATCTCAAATAGAGTAAAGTAAAGATTTTATAAGGATACTCTGTATCAAAGTAGAGGTATATTATCACTAGCGGTGCCTTAGAAAGGTCTCAAGTTGTCCCAAACATCTACCAAGGATACTACCAAGACGGAAAGCGTGACATCGTAGCAGAAGCCGACGAACGATACCAAATGAATCTTTCTCCCTGGCAGCTATACTTGTGGGAACAACTTATAGATAGGAAAGTGTACCTTGGAGACCAGCGTTATCTAAATCTCTATTCCGGACTGAACTATGAACACCAGAAATTTATCTTCAATGCTTCAATGCCTGTCGTTAACATGGTTTGTGGAAGGCAGCGGCAACACAGAAAAGCAACCCAGATGGTCCCCGTTCATGGAAGCAGTAATCAAACTGCATCTCAGGCCACAAAAGCCCTGCAATCCGCCTATTATTTTGACGATACCTATAATACAATCAGCAATTGTTTTAAAGAAGCAGCCGGCATTACCGGACTGAGTTTGATGCACTCATGGATCGATTATAGACGCGATCCAATATGTGGAGATTTAAAGACGGAATGCTATAGCGCAGATATGCTCATGATGGATGCTTTTTGGCGCGAGATGGATCTATCCGATTGTCAATTCATTCGCACTCGCAAATATCTCCACAAAGAACAAGTCAAACAAATGCTCCCTGGTAGGGAAAAGGATATAGATTTATTAAACGACCAAGCTTATTTCGACACAAAATTTACATTCATGCCTCAGCAATACAATATCCGTCGCAAAGGTTTTTTGGCTTACGACGAATATTGGTATTTGACAGAACGAATGGGCACTTTTATTGTCGATCCTGAGACCTATGAAAGTACAGAAGTCGACTTCGATAAAGAGGAAATGGCTGCATTAAAAGCGAAATATCCTCATATTGTAGTAGTCAAAGAAAAAATACCCACGGTGCACCTTGCGATCATTGTTAACAATGTTTGTTTTTATGATGGCCCAAATCCTCTGGGCGTCGATTTCTATCCTTTTACTCCTTTTGTGGGTTATCATGATCTTGCTAACAATAATTACTCGTTTCGTTATCAAGGTATCATCAGAAATATTCGTGATCCCCAGTATCTCTATAACTATAGAAAGCAGCTCGAAATGGATTTACTGGCCGCTCAGTTTTCAGGCGTGGATGTCGAAGAGGATGCGCTCATTAGCGATGATGATGCTTTCAAAGTCGGGCCGGGAAAGGTTAGATTCTTCAAGAAAGGAAGATTAGCAGCAATCAATGATAAGCCGGGGGCAAATATCAACCCTGCCAATTTCAATGTCACACAATTTCTAAAAGAGGATATACAATCAAATGCTGGAGTTACCCCAGAACTTTTGGGTCAGGCCGAGGATAGTGATGTCGGAATCACAGAGCAATTACGTCAAGGAGCGGCTCTCACCACACTCCAAGAGCTATTCGACAACCTTAATCTTAGCCAGCGTAATGCGGGCCGTCTCCATTGGGCATATATTCAGAAGAATTATACCCTTGGTAAAATCAGAAGAATGATCGAAGAGGAACCAACCAATGAGTTCCGAGATAAATCATTCCAGAAATACGATGCTGTTGTTGCCAACGCTCCGATGACAGATACAACAAAACAACTCTCATTCCTTCAGAAATGGCACTTATGGAAAGAGGGATTCCCAGTGGAACCAGGGCAATTGCTGGAAGATCTCACCATCCAAGATAAAGACAAGTTTATCGAATATGCTCGCAAGCAACAAGAAGCACAAGCCAAACAGCAAGAGCAAATGGCTCAATTGCAGATGGAGAACCAGAAGATCGTTAACGAGTCTCTGCAATCTAAAGCGATGAGTGATCGTGCATTGGCCGAAGAACGCATTCAGAAGGGGCACCTTGAGCAATTCCAGATAGCAACGGCACATAACAAGTCTGAGCATGAGAAAGCCTCTGCAACGCTTGATATGGTGAAGGCAGCAAAAGAAATGGAAAGCATGAAAGTTGACGATATCGTCAAGGTATTTACCTTGATAGAAAATATTAGAAAACGTCAAGATGAAAAGGAAATAAACAAACAAGAGGTTAAAAATGGGACACAGCCATAAAAACACATCAATGGGCGGAAGAGAAGGAAGAGGGAATAGCGGGCCAGACTATTCCAAGATTAAAGAAAACGTTGATCCGAAACCACCAGCAGGTGCATCGAATTCTTATGAGAAAGTAAGGGTCAAGATTGATAGTCATGATGAAGCATCATTGGCTAAACGGCCTTATACTCGCGAAAAGATGATGAATAAATAAAGTACCGTGGCCGTGCAAACGAGAGACAATGGTCTCAGGCCACATTTTAAAAGGATAAGTTATGCCAAAAATCAAGATCATAGCAGAGGCTAAAAAGCCTTTTGTACCAAAGAACAAGAACCTAAGCGACACACGGCCCAGATTCACGCCACCAGGCGGAAAACCACCGTTGCCATTGCAAGAAAATTACAATCGGCAGGGAATAGATGGAGCAATCGCTAACAAGAAAAATGTAGGATAATGTCATGAAAAAACATGGTAGTGAAATGTCATGCAAAGCTTCAAAAATGGCCAAAGGGATGAAGCATGATAAAAAGAAAAAGCATCATTCAATGAAGCATTCTAAAGAAGATCTTCACGAAGCGCACAAGCACATGAAAAAGCATGGTGGCTAATGGAAAGGGAAATCGAGAAATTACGCGATGCTGAATTGATGATTAGAACTTTATTACACTCGTTTGAGAAGACTCAAAGAAGTATTGACGTAATCAAGAAGGGATTAAAAACAGCTCACGAACGCATTGAGGAATTCAAACATGACGATGATACTTCCCAGAATCATGGTGGCGAAATGACTCGTCATTTAATGTGGATTGATGAAGAAAAAGGATGGATAGCTTTTCAATATAAATTGAATGGAGTTCATCATAATTATGAGTATCTCGAATTTAATAGGCATGAAAGCAAACCTAGAGAATGGCCAAAACTATGAAGATTTAATGAAGGCGCACAAGCATATGAAAGAGCATGGTGGCTAAATGGTTATTCAGGCTTTTGAAGGAGTAAAAGCTATTCCAAAAGAATCTTATCTTATTTGTCCTGAATTTTATGACGACATTATTCTTACGTCTTTCAAGAGAAGAACATTTTGGGCACATTTTAAAATGATTATGGAGACGTTATGACAATGATACCGCTTGATCAACAAGAAAAGAAATATGGTCCACAAAAATGAAAATGTCCAATAATGACTTAGACCCTATTTGTCCTTGCTGCAAAATGGAATGTAAATATTGCGAAGAAAAAGAATCTAGAAGAAAATTTATTCATAGAATGGTAACAGGTATAAACGATGACAATGATCCCACCCAAGATCAAGAAGCTTCCGAATCTTCATAAGCCTATGTCAGGCTACATCAGCAAGCCTCAGCAAGGATCGACGCATAGCAATCGAAGCCTTTATATGGGCGGAAGCAAAATGGTGCGCTAATGGTCAAGAATAGCGATAAAACTTACGGCGCCTTGATGCTCGAAGCTCGTGCAAAGAATGATTTGCAGGAGATCGGTGAGACCGTAGACCCTATCATGTCTAGATTCAAGGATATCATAGACGAAGCAGTGCAAAAGAACTACGAAAATGGAATAAAAGGAAAATACTACATCCATATCTGGGTACAGAAGGAACCTTATGCGCAGAATGCTTTGCATATTTATCCTCAATGTAGACGAACTCGTCCTTCTCCTTATCAAGGGAATGATCATTATCTCTGGTCGGTTGAAGACGGCGGCAGAGTCAATTTTGAATGGTGCATCCCAAAACAGGAAGTAGTCAAATATATCCTAAGTCATCCCAATGAGTTCGATAAAGATTATGTTATCATGCTTAGAAAATTCGCTCAGGATAAGCTAGAGAAGATCGAAGACTACATGGTCGAAGATAAGATTATTTAGACTTCAATTTTTGTATTTCTTCGCACATACTTTTTAGAGCTCTTGTTATTTGAAAATCATCTTTGAAATGCTCAGGAAGAGGATCATCACAATTTTCTTTATATTTTTTTATCAGCTCTTTTTTTCTGTCTTCTGATTTTCTAGAATGAATTTCAAATGTTTCGATCAGGCTATCGATGTCGTACTTACTTTTCATCATCTTCTCCCATATTCGCTAGTTTTCTTATGAACGGGTTATTTAACACCATCTATCCACTTCCTCATCTGTTCAATCACTGGTTTTAGAGCCTTTTTAACCTCATCATCAGGTTTGATGTTATATTCTTCCAAAAATTCCATCGTATTTTCAATCGTTTGCAGCATTGAAACCATCTTTTCGGCCGCCATCATGTAGGCAAAAAGATCTGTGGGAGGATTCACGTTGTTCATATCTTTACTCATCGTCTAAATTTTAATTTGACTTATAGTCTATATTTTACTATGTCTTGTAGTAGGGAAGCATAGTCGCTTCACTCAAATGGGCGCAAGCGAGATCTCGCCAATCTCAAAGGAAAACATGGAAAAAACAGAAGAGACCCAAGCTCCTGAAGTGGTCGACCAGGCTGTAGAAACCCATGAGAAGAAGTCCCCGCAAGAGAGTTTTGCGGAGCTTCGAAAAGCCAAGGAAGACCTTGAGAGACAGGCTTGGCAGGCTCAACAAGAGTTAAAGTGGTACAAGGAACAGCAACAGTTGCAAGCGCAGCAACAGAAGGCTACAGCACCACAAGAAGAAGATTACGATTATAGACAGTTAGAACAAGAGGAATTTCCCGATGGAAAGAAACTTGTTAAAGCACTTAGCACAATGGATAGAAAATTGTCTAGCTATGAGCAAAAACTATCTGAAAAAGATCAAAAGATTCTTCTGTTAGAGACTGCTCAAGAATTTCCTGACTTCAAAGAGGTCGTCACGGCTGAGAATATTGAAAAATATATCAAAAGTGACGAAGACAACAGCGAAGCTGTTCAGAAAGCTGATAATCCTTTGAGAAAGGTATATAGACTCATAAAAAAGAGCGCCGCCTATCAAGCTGATAAGGCAGAAAAGACGGTTAAAGAAAAGCCAATCTCGCAGGAACAAAAGCGAGTCGATGAAAAAGAAGGAAAACCACAGTTGGGAAGCTTGGGAGTTCGCTCCGCAGCGGTGTCAACGGCGGCTAGTATGTCTAATTCAAAGATGACTAAGCAGCAACGAAACGCTTTATGGGCAGAAACCCAAGCATTAGCTCGCAAATAGTCTTCGTCTTAACATGGAGTTAAGACAATGTCAGGCCCAACAACCACGAGTATACTTCCTCCAGCTGTGCAACAACAGCTTTCGATGAAGCTATTGGCTAGACCTATGCCTGATTTGATCCATACAACGATGGGTAGAAAATTTGGGATTGCCCATCTAAAATCTTCTCTGATAGACTTGGAGTTCCTAGCCGCATAAGCGGACGGATAACAAGGGGCAAGATATGACTGAATTTGGAGCAACATTAATTATAGATGGCGATGTAAAGTATATCGGAGAAGGAGAAGATCCCGCCGATGATCCTTTAATGAAATCATATGCCAGAGCTTTAAAAGAAGTATATCAGCCTGAACGAAGCAAGCGAGAAGACTTAAAGAAATGTATTGTTTGTGAATGTGAATATCCAAAAGAACAAGTACCAAATAGTGTTTGTGATAATTGTTCTGACGATTCGACATATGCAGATAATCTATGATTTAAGATACGGTGCTCTGAACTCTATGGAGACATAGAGAGGCCAGCGGAGACGATTTGGCCCGCCTAATTGAATGAAGCGCATATTGGTGGCGACCAGCGCAAGTCGGTGAACAAAGCGTAGAAAGTACGACAAATACCCGATACTTAGGTCATAAAGTAACAGATTTGTATCCCATTACGATGGATCAGCAATCCGGTGATATTCTGAGACGGCGACGTTATCAGAACCTACAAACGGCTCCAGTGCCACTTGGTAATGGAATCGTAGATCCACCAGCGCAGCAATTGACTGCACTGGACGTGGATGCCCGCATCGACTGGTACGGGACTTACATAATACTTCAGGAGCAGGTAATGCTCATTAATGAAGACCCTAGACATGCAGAAAGATTAGTTGCTTAGTAATTACACTTGTTCCTGAATACTATTTATGATATTATTCCTGTAAACCGTACAGGAGGATTTCATGAAAGAAGAAATATTGATGAGTTATATAGCTGGATTAATGGATGGAGACGGAAGTTTTAGCCTTCAAAAGCTAAATAAAGTAAGCAAATCTCCATTGTATTTTCCTGTTCTACAATTTGGATTTCAGAAAAAACATATCGTTGACATATTTACAAATATGTTTGGTGGAACTGTTTTTGAAATTGATCCGAAAACAGATAAAAGATACAAACAAACATTTTTCTTGTGGAGACTAAGAAGTATAAAAAATGTGCTTCCATGCCTTGAAAAACTCATTAAATATTTGACTCTAAAAAAGGATAGAGCACAATTTCTTTTAGATTTCTGTAAAAACTTCAATTTTATTAGAGGTTATCCTTTAACAAATGAGGTGATTTTAGAAAGGGAAAAAGCTTATCTAAAGATGGGGTCGTTTAACAATAATAGGGAATTTAAAGGGATCGATTCTACATACAGACCATTAAGAAATAATGAAAATGATTCTTTTTGGGCATATGTGGCAGGTATTATTGAGTCCGATGGATCTTTTTCTATTAAGAAACAGAAATATCAATATGGACAGAGATATACGCCTATAATCAGCATTGATATGGTAGATCCAACTTCTATTGGCTTTATTTCCAAAAATTGCAATCAGGGAAAAGTTCTTGCTAATAAAAATAAAGATTGCACAAATGGAATTTGTTATAGACTGGCCATAGGTAAAAAACTTGAAGTAATCGATTTCCTTGAAAGAGTTATTCCTTTTCTTAAAGTTAAACATGAACAAGCAAATACACTTTTGGAGTTCTGTAAGAACTGGAAAAACACTGGATATTGCAAAGCTGGTGTACCACCTGAAGAAATGGCATTTCGTGAAGAATGTCACCAAAAGATTAAGCAGTTAAATAAATATGGGGTCTATAAATCTTCTCTGATTGACTTGGAAGGCTAAGGAGAAATCTATGTCGACAAGGCGGAAGAAGAAAAAAGAATTACAATCACCTTATCGAGAATTTATGGAAGTTCTTTTTAGAAGATGTGAAGTCATAAGTTTCATGAAAAAAAAAGGAATCATAAAAGATCGTAATGCAGGATATTTATTACATCCTGATGTGATTGAAATTGAAAAAAACTTCACCGTGAGAGACTAAGTGAGAAGACCCAGAAATGGGATGCGATAGTCCGGCCCAGGGGACGAAAGCCCTGGAGAACGGCAGAAATGACCGTTCCCACAGCAATGTGAGTAACAATCGGTATTAAATAGCGCTGTAAGCGTTCTTGGCCAATCACTTCGCGAAACCGAAGACCAATTGGCTCGTAGCATGATGGAGGGGGGAGCTCCGCCAATTAATTGTACAGCAGGTACAAACGGCGATAATCCTACTAACATCAGCCCATTGGATTGTTCGAAAGCGGTTCGCTTACTGCGCACTGCCAACGCTCAATTCATTATGGACATGATTGAAGGCGAACTGAAGTTTGGTACAGCTCCAGTCCGTACAGCATTCTTTGGTCTAGGCCATACGAATCTGTCGGCAGATCTTGACCAGATGGTCGGATTTATCAACGTAGCGAATTACGCGAACAACTCCAATTTGCTTATGGCAGAATGGGGATCGATCCGTAACATGCGCTTCCTGCTGTCTTCAGTAGGTTCCGTATCTCCTGCTTCTTCTGCCAATGGTGCGGATGTTTATAACATCTTCATCCCTGGACAGGAAAGTTATGACATGGTTGATTTGGACGGTTATTCCGCTCAATTCATCTATGCACCTCCCGAGATTGCTTCTCCACGCTTGAGATTGTATCAAACAGCGGGTTGGAAGATGGCACAAGTGTTCAATATTACTAACACATCCTGGATCGTCAACTTACGTTGCACGCTCCAAGTAGCAATATAGGAGGTTAGTATATGAGTTCACAAATTTGTACAGGTTCGTTTACAAACGTAGCTTCTACACCATTTTTCGTACCTTTAGAGCAATATGTCAGCGAGTTTAGAATAAAAAACTTGACTCGTTCAGGGGTAACAGTAGGTTCAGTTGCAGGTGCGTTAACATCCGCTAGGATCGTTGAAGCATTCTTTAACCAAGCCTATCAAAATAGTGGAACTGCTCAGATCATTGAGACAGGGACAGTAGCCGGTCTCCTTGCTCCGATGAATATTGGTAATCTCGCTCAAAACGGGATCACAATATACAACGGTGCTAATCCTCCTTCTTATCCTGTTATTGCGATTGCTTCGTTTACACCTGGCACAACCACGGTTTGGACGACATCAACAGCACACGGATATCAAGTGGGAGATACAGTTAGGGTATATGGGTTGACAAGTGCACCTCAGTTTAGCGGTCTTTCTATGACCGTTACGGCTGTAGGTTCAACGACAACCTTTACAACCCTGCTGAATAGCACTGGAGCAACTACTAGCGTTGGTTCGGTGGTTAAAACAGGTAATTATCTGTTGCCCACTAAGTCGTTGTATTATCCAGCAAACAGAGTGATAGCGGCTATGACTAATGCTAATCCGATGGTCATTACTGCATTGGTACAACAAAATTATTTTGTTGGCGATGTGGTGACATTCGATGTGCCGACAGTATTTGGAGTTCCTCAGCTTTCTAACATCTATAGTGGTTTGCCCGTTCAGGCGACCGTTATCGCTGCTAACAATGCTGTGGGCGTTCAGACTGTTACTTTGGCGGTTAATAGCACAGGATTTGGTGTATTTGGGGGAGTTAATGGATGGCCTGGTTCTACCAGTTATCCTTTCAGTTTCCCATATATGATTCCGCAAGGTGAAGGAAATATTAATAATTTCCAAGCCTTTGGGGTTTTGCCCGCTCCATTGCCATATGCTAACCAAGATGTGCTTAGTTTTGCTCGTCAAAACCAAGGATATAATGGTGTGCTTGTTGGTGCTGGTGATGGTACTAATGCTGCCACAACTGGTGGCATAATCGGTGCAACAGTGGACGTCTGGGAATGGAGAGCGTTGACATCGACGCAAGAGTTCCCTGCAAACATATCTGTAAGCTACGTTTAATTGATGTGTTAATTTTAGCAAGAGGGGTAAAACCCTCTTGCTAATTAGTGCCATCGCCTAATGTAATCTGATGTTTCAAATCAGAGCACCGCATCTTAAAATTATTTGTTCCGTTGTGAATCTATTGTCATTTGAACATATCCAATTAGGACCAATAAAATATTTTGAATCATATTTCAAAACATCTCCACAATCAGGACATTTATATTTTAAGGCTTCGCGCTTGATGCTTTCAGGCTGATATTTGCTAAATAGAACATCAACACATGCTATAGCATTCAAAGGACACGATTCCACTTCATCAGTAAAATACCGATTTAGGTGCTCCATCATTTGTTCCTTAGTGATTTCTAAATTGCTCATATCTTGCCCCTTGTTATCCGTCCGTTTATGCGGCGAGGAACTCCAAGTCTATCAGAGAAGATTTTACTTCGGCACATATTTTACTGAATTTCAATTTAACTAGATAGGGCCTCTCAAGTCCCCCTGATATTCTGGTGACAAAAAAAAAATAAAAGTTTACAACAGAATATAGACTATAAGTAAAGTCCTTGGAGGAAAATTATGTCGGACACAGAAACACTCGAATCTTTAGAAACTGAGATCGATAGAGCCCGTCTTGAGCTCGAAAAGACAAAAAGAGAACTCGAGGAAAAGAAAGCGGAAGTTAAAGCGATACCTGCTAGAGAAGTCTCGGAAGATGAAATGATCATTGTCAAGAAACAAGTTAACATGAGTTCAGAAAAGAAAGCGTTGAAAGAAAAGATAGAAAGGCAAAAAGCATACGATAATGTGATGCTTACCGGGAAATTTATGAATCTGCGTGTTCCCGGGAAGACAGAAAAACTTCCTTACATGAAATATGAGGATGATCCTGTGAAATGGTATACTTTCAACCACGGTCAAGTATACACCATTCCTAGAGGTTTTGCAGATCAAATTAATGATCACTACCACACTCCACGTTTTGTACAGAGACAAGGTCCGATGAGTCCAGATAATCCAGAGAGTCAGATTGCTGAAGTAGACACCAGCAACAAAAAGTTTGCGTTTGTTCCGGTTAATTTTTAGGCCTTATGAGTGTTATCTACTATCCAGGATATTCACAAGTTCGGGTTCAACAGAACTTTATCACGCAAACGATTGCTTCGATAACGAATGCTAATCCTATGGTGGTGACGACTGAAAATAATCATAATTATATGGCTGGGATGGACGTAACTTTTTTGATTCCTGTGGCTTTTGGGATGACTGAGCTAAATAATTTGAATGCTCAGATTTTGTCAGTGACGAACAATACTTTGACAACCAATGTAAATTCAACGAGTTTCACGCCCTTCGCTTATCCTAGTCCTTTGCCAAGTGCTTATACGAATCCTTCAGTTATTCCCAATGCAAGTGGCCCTTATTTGCCTCCTATTCCTCTTCCTTATGGTAATCAGGATAGTTTTAATGGAACTATTTTTAATGCAGGACAACCAGGTAATTTAATATGAGTTACACGCAACTTGTCAGTCTAGCACAAATGCAGAACACTGTTAGGCGTATGACGGCTAGATATACTCCTCAACAGATGCCGGACACTCAAATTAACACATACATAAATTTGGCATACACATTGCATTTTCCAGAACAGTTTAAGAACCTAAAATTGACTAAACCATATGTATTTACAACAATCCCTAATGTGGATACATACGATTTCATTTACGAAGATCATCCCACAAATCCAGTGACAGGCCAGCAGTCCAGTGCATCTCCAGGGAATATTCAGATTACTCCCCCTGTTTACTGCCAGGGATATATTTTGCGATACTTCCAGGATAAAACCACATTTTACAATCGGTGGCCAAATCTTAGTGTGAATCAACAGATTAACAGCGGTAATAACACATCGGGACCATACACGGGTGTAATTCCATCAACACCATTTTATCGGGCTCAGCTGGATATATTCGGAAACGTGACAGAAGCAGCCGTTATCATATCGGCTTTTGATAATACAGGGTTCAATTACACGTGTACAGATATACCACAACCAAATTCGAATACTGGCAATCTAGTCGATTCTCAGGGAAACGTTGTAGGCAATGTGAATTACATCACTGGATCGTATACTTTCACACTGGCAAATTCCGCAGTTATTCCAGGTGGAGATCCGATATATGCTGCCGTAGTTCCGTATCAATCTTCAAGACCAACAGATGTTCTGTTTTATAACCAGCAAATTGTTTTCAGGCCATGTCCGCAACAGGTTTACCAGGTAGAATTTCAAATCAGCCAACAGCCTACCCAGCTAATCATGAGCGGATCAGCTCCGGAGCTCGATGAGTGGTATTTATTTATCTGTGCCATAGCAGCAAAACTCATTTACACAGACTTTCCTGATGAGCAGGGAATGGCATATCTCATGCCTATTTACCAAGAGCAATTGCAGATAGCACAGAGAAGAACACTAAGGCAGATGTCAAGCCAAAGAGCATCTACGATATTTAGTCAGCCTGGGCGACCACTTGCCTCTTGGTTTTGGGGGACTGAATACTCCGGAAGTAGCAATTAAATGCTTCACAAAATATAAGATTTTCATTAAAGTTCTCTATTAGATAAAAGAGGAGAACTGGGGTGAAAAAATGTGTCAGATGTTTAGAACTAAAAGAAGATTCGGAATTTTCAAAAAATAGAAATTGCTGTAAGAAATGCAAGGCAATAATAACAAGTGAATATAGAAAAAGCAGGCCAAAACAAGTTAATATAAAACATCCATTAAGGAAATGTGAAAACTGTGAAAAATATTTTTTTCCTTGGGGAGGAGGCATTGAATATTGTTCCGATCATTGCAACTTTTCAAAAGGTTATGAGAAAAAAAATGAATGCTGGATATGGAGAAACGAAAATAAAATAAATGGATATGGAATATTTGGGACAAAAGGAAAAAATTTAAGTGCTCACAGA
>Ga0302221_10001107_pt1 | contig 17860 bp, 18 predicted proteins | sample II_Palsa_E2_1_FD_193517 | JGI IMG/M metagenome (GOLD analysis project Ga0302221, IMG submission 193517) | Peat permafrost microbial communities from Stordalen Mire near Abisko, Sweden - II_Palsa_E2_1 | ecosystem: Environmental > Terrestrial > Soil > Palsa > Peat permafrost | place: Sweden... | reverse complement strand
TTCCCCATCCCGGTAACAAACAGCACCAGCCGCTCAAAGCCTAATCCAAAACCCGCATGCGGACAAGCGCCAAACCGGCGGGTATCCAAATACCACCAAAGTTCATCTTTAGGGATGCCCATTTCGTCCATACGCTGTTCCAGTTTATCAAGCCGTTCTTCCCGCTGTGAGCCGCCTGCAATTTCGCCGATGCCGGGAAACAGGATATCCATAGCACGTACCGTTTCATGCCCGTTGGCGTCAGGCTCATTCTGCCGCATGTAAAAGGCTTTGATCTGTTTAGGATAATCAGTCAGAATAACTGGTTTTTTAAAATGTTTTTCAACTAAGTAACGTTCATGTTCAGATTGCAGGTCGGTGCCCCAGCCTTCAATCAGGTACTGGAATTTCTTTTTCTTGTTTGGCGTTGATTCCTTAAGAATATTTATTGCCTCCGTATAGGTTAAACGCTCAAAATCATTATCAAGGCAAAACTGCAATTTTTCGAGCAGGCCCATATCCGAGCGGTCCTGCTGTGGTTTTTGCTTTTCTTCTTCGGCTAAACGCTGGGTTAAAAATTCAAGGTCTTCCGGGTTTTTGTCTAACGCATATTTGATCACATACTTCAGCAGGGCTTCTGCCAGGTCCATATTATCGTTCAGGTCATAAAAGGCCATTTCCGGCTCTATCATCCAAAACTCAGCTAAGTGGCGCGTTGTATTTGAGTTTTCGGCACGGAAAGTTGGCCCAAAAGTGTAAATATCGCTCAAAGCCATTGCACCAAGCTCACCTTCCAGCTGACCGGAAACGGTAAGGTTAGTCGCCTTACCAAAAAAGTCTTCTTTAAAATCTACTTCGCCATTTTCGGTTTTTGGCGGATTTGCCAAATCGAAATTAGTAACATGGAAAGTTTCCCCGGCACCCTCTGCATCAGATGCGGTAATGATTGGCGTATGCAGGTAAACAAATCCTCGTTCCTGGAAAAACTGGTGTATTGCAAAGGCAAGGCTGTTACGAACACGGAATATCGCACCAAAAGTATTGGTACGAAAACGCAGGTGCGCGATTTCACGCAAAAACTCAAGGCTTGGGCGATTTTTGAGTTGTAAAGGGTATTTCTCAGGATCACAGTCGCCTAAAATCTCAATTTCTTTAGCTTTTACTTCAACCTTTTGGCCCTTGCCCAATGAAGCGACAAGCGTGCCCGAAACGCCGATAGAAGCGCCGGTGGTTAACCGCTTTAAAAGCGCGGGATCGGTGTTTTCAAAATCGACAACGACTTGTAAGTTGTTATTGGTTGAACCGTCATTCAATGCAATAAACTGGTTATTACGGAAGGTACGTACCCATCCCTTAACAATAACGCTCACATCCGTTTGTTCGCTTTCCAGTAATGCTTTGATCTTTGTCCGCTGGCCCATAGAATAATATTTTGAGCGGCAAAAATACAAAAAATTGAAAGGCTTAATAGCCCTAAAGTGATATCTTAGTTAAAGAGGGTATTTTCTTTTCATCATCAAAAAGCGGAATAACCTGCGCTTCACCTTTGCTTTCAGATTGGCTGTGATTACTGTAGGTGGACCATGATGGTGCATACTCCTCAGCCTGGTTGCCAAATACGTCCCAGCCTTCTCTTTTGCCCCTGGCAAATAATTCTAAGTAAGGCCCGGGACTACATTTTTCGATTATATTGTACATCCCGTCAGGTTTTCTGGAATGTTCTTGTTTCTGGGTTCTTATAATGTTAACCTGCGAACGGCCAGGCGCTAATGTTCTTTGGCTTCCTCTTATTCCAAATAAAATAACTTCAGTAGTGTTTCTAAAATAAAAGCCAACTCCCCGGCCATCCGGGCCACCGTCTTTGCGGACTTTATGCCAAATTAAATTCGTTTTATACTTAAATCCCCAAGCCTTCATTACCTCCAGCCCTTCAAGCAATAATGCATTAGGAACCCATAAATATAAATGACTATTATTATCTGATACAAATTGTACAGGAATTTCTTTTATTTCATTTAACGAAAGCGTATCGTACCTGTTCAACCGTTTATGTTCAGGTGCCACTTTACCTGTACGGTTTGTAAATCTCCATGGCGGATCGGCTAAAATCGTTTTGTAATTTTTGTTTTCTATGTTTTCTATAAAATCCAATGCTACTTTACATGCCATGTTTAAATCTTTTAAATAAATTAACAGTTTTCATCGTACAGGTTTTCGGTTATTCCAAATACAAGGATAGGACAGCCAGAACCACTTCCACCTTTTATCCTGGGTAACAGCTTTGACATGTGTGTAGTTGAAGCTCCATATGATTTGCCTCTTTCCAATTGATCAAATATTTGTTGCAAATTGTCGCAACGCGTAATAATTATTCCAACGCTAATAGCCCTTAAATCAAAAAGCAACCTAAAATTATTAAGATCCCGATCAAAGAAAGGATCCTTGTTATTCCATTCAATTTCAATCGCAATTCGATTTTTATAGCAGTCTATTTTATGTGTAGGAGATTCTAATAAGTTTTCATCTACCTTAACAGAGATGTCAAACTTTTTTTCTTTCCATCCCAAATTATACAAAAAGCTATCAATTTCTTCTGAAACTTTTGACTTACGGCCCCCGCCTTCAGTAATCCAGCTTTTACATAATTTGAAATTGCGAAGCACTGCTATTAAATCGTTCCACTCATCAGGAAAATCTGCCTGTAAAATCGCACAACTATGTTTCCATTCATGAACCTCATAGTTGTCTAAAATGAATTGTGGTAACAATTCAACACCCATTTGCTAATTTTTTTGGTAAATATAGGCTTATGGATTTATAAAGTAAATAAAAACTATTTTTAGTTATCAACAAGCCCGTAATCATAGTATACAGCATATTGAAGATTGAATACTTTCAATTAATATTGTGGAAAAGAAAACCATTTTTAATGAACCCCAAAGTAAGCCTCGCTATTGGCATCCTGTGTATTTCCTTTTCGCCAATTTTTGTGAAGCTTGCTGGCGTGCCTCCTATTACCTCGGGTTTCTACCGCATTTTTATAGCATGGCTTTGCCTGGCGCCATATTGCATAGCAAAAGACAAACTAAAAATTGGCGGCAATGAATTATTGATTGCCATTGCGGGCGGTGTGGTTTTCGGCGCTGACATTGCCGTGTGGAATATTTCGCTATTAAAAATATCGGCAACGGTTTCAACGCTCCTGGCAAATCTTGCGCCCCTTTGGGTAGGTTTAATGAGTTTTTTATTGCTGAAAAAACGGTCAGGTGTGTTATTCTGGATAGGTACTGCTGTCTCAATTTTGGGGATGATTATCTTAGTCGGTTATCAAAATATACTCGCTCTTAAATTTAATACCGGGATATTACTCGCGCTGCTGGCCAGTTTTTTATATGCCATTTATATTATGATCACACGGGGTATTTTGCAAAAAATAAGCACCCTTACTTTTATGTTTTATAATATGCTTGGCGCAAGTGTTTTTATGCTGGCGATCTGCGGTTTTCAGCACAACAGCATGATTGATTTTCCCATTTCAGCATGGCTATGCCTTATAGGAATGGGAATAATATGCCAATTGGCAGGCTGGCTAACCATAAATCATTCGCTCCGTTTGTTGGAGTCGACAAAAGTCTCTATTGCATTATTAAGCCAAACCGTTATTGCAGGGTTTTGGGCCACAATTTTGCTGCATGAGAAACTTGAGTTAAATGAGATAATTGGGAGTGTCATTGTGCTGGCGGGGATAGCGGTTACATTTTTAAAGCAAAGGAAAATAATCCTAAAATGATAAAGTGTGCATTATCTCTTTAAAATCTGTTTGTTAATTAGATAATCATATATTTAGCTGTAGCAAACATTTTTTTGCTTTTGCTATTTTATTTAAACTACATTGGTAACTTCGGTTTAACCTTAACGCAATGACAAATCTAACATTCGTAAAATTATTTTTATATTATGCATTCTTCATGATACCATTTGCAATATTATTTGCTTTTTTATCATTATTCCACCAGTTCCCAATCCAGTTTAATAATAAGCCGACTTATGGAATTGTTGGATTTGTTGTATGTATCGCTTTTACACCCTTGTGGGCATTAATATTCAGTTGTTTAACTTGGGTTGCTTTAAATTTAGGTCGATGGTTATATACCTTGTTTTGCAAAATGGTGGGGATAAAAATTAAAGATAGCTAAAAATTTATCTCACTTAATGGGTACAGTGGTTTCACGATAGTAACCCCTATAATTTAATAAAAATCCAAAATGACAAAAGCCTGGACAGTTTTAAATAGCGAAGAAGAATACGATAGGGCACTCCAAAGAACTATTGAAATTTTTCATGCAGATAAAGATACCCCTGAAGGAAAAGAACTGGATTTATTGATCCCATTAATATTAGATTATGAAGATATCCATTTTCATATACCTGACCCCGAACCCGGTTCAGATAAATAAAGCGCCAACCATCAAAAAAATCTTAAATTGACATTTGTAAAAAAGGGTTAACCGAATTGCCCTACATTTGCAGGAACGTATGATCACCAAATCCACCATCGACCGTATTATGGAGGCCACCGACATTGTGGAGGTGATTGGCGAATTTGTGCAGTTAAAAAAGCGCGGGGCTAATTATGTAGGGCTTTCTCCCTTTGCTAATGAGCGTACACCATCGTTCACAGTTTCACCGGCAAAAGGTATTTTTAAGGATTTTTCATCTGGCAAAGGCGGTTCGGCTATTACTTTTTTGATGGAACTGGAAAAATTCACTTATCCCGAAGCCTTAAAATGGCTGGCAAAAAAATACAGTATCGAGGTTGAGGAAACGGTTGAGACGGTTGAAAATAAGGAGGAAGAAAATCATCGCGAAAGCCTGATGATCGTAACGGGGTATGCCGCTAAGTTTTTTCACGAAAGTTTGCTGGAAACTGATGAAGGAAAGAGCATTGGCTTAAGCTATTTTAAGGAGCGCGGTTTCAGCAATGACACCATTAAAAAATTTGAGTTGGGTTACTCGCCTGATCAATGGGAAGCATTTACCGGCCAGGCCCTGAAAGAGGGCTACCAGCAGGAGTTCCTGGAGGAAAGCGGCCTTTCTGTCAAAAGAGATAATGGTTCGCTATACGACCGTTACCGTGGCCGTGTGATGTTCCCCATCCATAGCTTTACAGGGCGTGTTATTGCCTTCGGCGGCCGTACCCTTAAAAGTGATAAGAACGTACCCAAATATGTAAACTCACCCGAATCGGAGATATACCATAAATCAAATGTGCTTTATGGGCTGTACTTCGCTAAAAAAGCTATACGCGAGGAAGATAATTGCTTTTTGGTGGAGGGCTATGCGGACGTGCTTTCAGTTCACCAGGCTGGCATTGAAAACGTTGTGGCTTCTTCGGGCACATCTCTAACCGTTGAGCAGATCAGGCTGATCGGCCGTTTTACCAAAAATATCACTATCCTTTATGACGGTGACGCGGCGGGTATAAAAGCTTCATTGCGTGGTTTGGATATGATTTTAGAGGAAGGGCTAAACGTAAAAGTGGTGCTCTTCCCGGATGGGCATGACCCTGATTCTTACGTTCGGAATCATGGCACTGCCGGTTTCAAAAAGCATATCGAGGATAATAAAAAAGATTTTATCCTCTTTAAAACCGACATCCTGCTAAAAGAAGTTGGGAATGACCCGATAAAAAAGGCGGATGTTATCAGGGAAATTGTTGAAAGTGTTGCCAAAATACCTGATTCAATAAAGGCTTCGGTATTTATAAAGGAATGTAGTTACCTGCTGCAGATTGATGAGCGCGCACTGCTGTCGGAACTCAACAAAATGCGGCTGGCCAAGGCCAAAAAAGATTCTCAGCAGCAGATTTCGAGGCCCGTACCCGTGGACGAATCCTTGTTTGACGAACCTGTAATAAAGGATGCGCGGGAAGATGCAAGCCAGGAAAGGGAGATCATCCGGCTTTTATTATTGTATGGTAACCGGGTGATTGATTGGGACGGTATTGCCAATACGTATATCGGCCCGTTTATGATAGCCGAATTGAGCGATGTCGAATTTGAAAATGCGACCTGCAAAACATTTGTCGAAATTTATCGCAAAGAAGTTGAGAATGGCGTATTGCCCGAAGAACAGCATTTTATCCATTATCCCAACAAGGATATTGTAGACTTGGCAGTTACGCTGATCTCTACCAAATATACTTTAAGCGAAAACTGGTACGAAATGCATAAGATATTGGTGCCGGATGAACAGGTGAACATGAAAGCGACTATTTTAGGGGCAATATTTCATCTTAAAAAACAAAAGGTGGGCAAAATATTGGAAGGCTTGCGATCTGAATTGCAGAAAACATCGGTTGAGGCCGACCAGGAGATATTGTTAAACCAGTATATGCACATGAAAAAAGTTGAAAAAACTATTTCTGAATATTTAGGCTCCGTAATTTTAAAATAATGGCCCAACACCTTGATCTGGGTCGTAAAGGCGAAAGCCTGGCAAAAGCACATCTTGAAAATACCGGTTACGAAATTTTGGATGAGAACTGGACGCACGGCAAATTGGAAATTGACCTTATTGCCTATAAAGATAAGATGATGATATTTGCCGAAGTAAAAACGCGTACGGGCAATTTTTTTGGCGAACCGGAAGATTTTGTTGATGCCCGCAAACAAAGATTGTTAGTTGAAGCCGCAGAAGAATATATTTACCTGATGGACCACCAGGGCGAAGTGCGCTTTGATATTATTGCCATTTTATTCGACAATAAAAATAATTATACACTAAACCATATAGAAGACGCGTTTTGGCCTTCGGCTACTTAAATAAACATGAAAAAAAAGTTAAAATTAATTTTACCGGTCGCTGTTATAGCGGCGCTGCTTTATAGCTGCCACACGGCCACCAAACTGGAAGACAACATCAGCATTAGCCCGGAAGCAGGTACCACGTATAAAACCGGTGATCCCGTTTTAGTAAAAGCTGGTTACCCCGCAAGCATTAAACCCGACTCAATTGTATACCTTGTTGATTCGGTAAAGGTTGGTTCAAAAAAGGATTCGACAGCCTTGTCGTTAAAAACAGACACCATGCCTGTTGGCCCCAGGATAATCACCGCAAAAGTTTACCAGGGGGGCAAAGAACAGGAAATATCCACCAATATCGTTTTAATGCCCTCTAAAGCGCCTGTTGAATACACCTACAAAGTAGTTAAGGTTTTTCCGCATGATACCAGTTGCTACACCGAAGGGCTGCTTTACCAGGATGGCTTTTTATACGAAAGCGGCGGCGGTTACGGCGACCCTCCGCCGGGACAGCCAAAGGATGGCCAGTCAAGTTTAAGAAAAGTTGACTTAAACAAAGGCAAAGTGCTGCAAAAAGTGATGCTTGACCCTAAAATATTTGGTGAAGGTATTTCAATTATCGGGAACAAAATAATCCAGCTCACCTGGAAAGATAAAATAGGCTATGTTTATGATAAGGATACCTTTAAGCTGCTTAACAACTTTGCCAATAATGTAGGTGTTGAGGGCTGGGGTATGTGCTTTGACGGGAATAAACTTTACATGGATGATAGCACCAACAGGATTTGGTTTTTAGATAAAAATACCTACCGGCAGATAGGGTATATTGATGTTTATGATGATAAAGCCCCTGTAGACAGCATCAACGAACTGGAATACATTGATGGAAAATTATACGCAAACATTTACCAAACCAACAATATAATTGTAATCGATCCCAAAACAGGTGCTGTTTTAGAAAAAATAGATTTATCATTATTATATCCTGAACCCAGAACACCCCCTGCTGAAGTAATGAACGGCATAGCCTATGATGCAAAACAGAAAAGGATATTTATTACAGGTAAAAAATGGCAGCATTTATACCAGGTAGAGTTTTTAAAGAAGTAGGCAGTTTGCAGTTCGCAGCTTTTAAACCTTGCAAACTGCCAACTGAAAACCGCAAACTGACGCTATCTCCATGCCTTATACTGATTAATCAACCCATTTGTTGATGAATCATGTGTTGTAACTTCCTCATTATCTTTTAATTCGGGCAATATTTTACCCGCTAATTGTTTGCCAAGCTCAACGCCCCATTGGTCAAAGCTGTAAATGTTCCAAATAATGCCTTGCACAAAAATTTTGTGTTCGTACATCGCAATTAATGAACCTAAACTGCGGGGTGTTATCTCTTTAAGCAGGATAGAATTAGTAGGCCTGTTACCATCAAACGTCTTGAAAGGGGCAAGTTTTTCAATTTCATCATCAGTTTTCCTTGATTTTTTTAATTCATCAACCACAACTTCGCGATTTTTGCCATTCATTAAAGCTTCTGTTTGAGCAAAAAAGTTTGATAAGAGCATGTTGTGATGTTCCCCAAGCGGATTATGTGATATTGCAGGGGCGATAAAGTCGCATGGAATCAATTTAGTGCCCTGGTGTATCAACTGGTAAAAAGCATGCTGGCCGTTGGTGCCTGGTTCGCCCCATATTATCGGTCCGGTAGAGTAATCAACCGGGTTGCCATTACGGTCGACGTGTTTACCATTGCTTTCCATGTCGCCCTGCTGAAAATAAGCGGCAAAACGGTGCATATATTGGTCGTAAGGCAGTATGGCATTTGTTTCAGCATCAAAAAAGTTATTATACCATATACCTACCAATGCTAACGCCACCGGGAGGTTTTGTTCAAGTTCAGTTGATTTAAAATGCTGGTCCATAGCATGGGCGCCTGCCAATAGTTCTGTAAAGTTTTCATACCCGATACTTAAAACAATTGACAAGCCGATGGCGCTCCATAACGAATAACGGCCGCCAACCCAATCCCAAAACTCAAACATATTTTTGGTGTCGATACCAAAATCACTAACACCTTTTGTATTGGTTGATAAGGCAACAAAGTGTTTAGCTATATCCTTATCATTGGCCCCGCCTGCTATAACCCAGTCACGGGCGCTATGGGCGTTAGTCATGGTTTCCTGTGTGGTGAAAGTTTTTGAAGCGATCAGGAAAAGCGTGGTTTCGGAGCTCAACCCTTTTAAAGTTTCAACTATATGTGTTGCATCCACATTGGATACAAAATGCATGTTCAAACGGTTTTTGTAAGATTTTAATGCCTCGGTCACCATTACAGGGCCGAGGTCGGAGCCGCCTATTCCGATGTTAACTACATCAGTGATCGCTTTCCCGGTGTAACCCTTCCAACTACCCGAAATGATGGCTTCGCTGAAAGTTTTCATTTGTTCAAGCACCCGGTTTACATCAGGCATCACATCTTTGCCGTCAACATTAATGGGTGTGTTGCCCCGGTTACGCAAAGCAATGTGCAATACAGGGCGGCCTTCGGTCGCATTGATCTTTTCACCCGAAAACATGGCTTCAATTGCCTTGTTTACTGAACACTCCCTGGCTAATTGGATTAACAGGGCTACAGTTTCGTCGTCAATGCGGTTTTTCGAATAATCGAGCAATATATCTTCAAATTGCAATGAGAATTTTTTAAACCGCTGATCATCAGTTTCGAATAAACTTTTCAGGCTTTTTGATACGATATCAATGTAGTGGTCGGCTAAATATTTGTAAGCCTTTGTAGTGGTAAAATCGGTGTTTGGCAGCATAATTGATAGTTTTTCAACAAAAATAGCATTTAATAATAAGGTGTATATTAAATCTTTAAGTATGACATGTTAGTGTTATTTTAACACATGGTACTTATTGTTTGTTTTACACTATGTGAATTGTCATATTTTCAACAGAGTTTATAGTTTTTTTTTAATTTTTAAACAATAATTAGATATATTTGCATTGATGATAAAAAAATTGATTTTTTATCATCATTTTGTTAATCTGCTTTAAAAACAAAAATTTATGTTTGAAAAACTTTTTATGCTTGTAAAAAATAACGCCGGGACGGCGATTATTGACAACCCTGCGATCCCTGCAAAATACCATGAGGCAGTGATCAATGAAGCTTCAAGTTCTATCATCGAGGTTTTAAAGGGACAAATGGAAACCGGTAAAATAAAAGACCTGATAAGGTATTTCCAGTTTTCGGGCATTTATAACAATTCGCTGGTATCAAGCATGGTGAATAAATTTGCCAGCAAGCTGAATAATTTTTATGGCATCGATCCTAACTCTGCCTGGGTTGCAGCTAATTCACTGATCCCTCCTGTTATGAAGGAGTTGGTAATACAATCAAAAAATGAGCAGAATAAGGAATTTTCATTAACAAACATGCTTTCCAAATTAAACGGCAACCGCGCCGATTTAAGCTTACTGGTAAACCAGATGATGGTTGCGTAGTTTGGTTAAAAAAGTTATAATTGTTGAAAGGGTTGTAAAGGTTATTCTTTACAGCCCTTTTGTTTTTTGAATATCGAATAATGAATATTGAACACCGAATATCGGAGTGAACTTCATTAGGCTAAAGCCACCGACCCTTACAATTTCTTACAACCTTTTCAACCACTACAACTTCTTACAACCTTTTCAACCAAAATCCTATATTTGCCACATGACTAAAGAACAAGTACAGGATTTAAGGGATAGAGTTACATCCCTGAGGAGGCATCTTTGACATCGATAAGAAACTTGATGCCTTGCAAAAGGAAAATGAAATAACCATCGGCCCAGGCTTTTGGGACCAACCTAAAGAGGCCGAAAAAGTATTAGCCTCTATCAAAACAAAAAAGATATGGACTGATGCCTACCAAAAGGTAGTTGCTGTTGTGGAAGATACAGGTGTGCTGTTTGAATTTTTTCAGAGCGGGGATGCTACCGAAGCCGAAATGGAGGAGCAATATAATGCAGCCCTTAAAGCCGTTGAAGAACTGGAGTTTAAAAACATGCTCTCGGCCGAAGAAGACCAGTTTAATGCCGTATTGCAAATTACAGCCGGCGCCGGCGGCACCGAAAGCTGCGACTGGGCGGGCATGCTGATGCGCATGTACATTATGTGGGCCGAAAAAAATGGCCACAAAGTAAGCGAACAGGATTTCCAGGAAGGTGATGTAGCGGGTGTTAAAACAGTTACGCTGCAAATAGAAGGCGATTTTGCTTATGGCTACTTAAAGGGGGAAAATGGGGTGCATCGTTTAGTGAGGATATCCCCCTTCGACTCCAATGCAAAACGTCATACTTCATTTGCATCGGTTTATGTTTATCCTTTGGTTGATGATACGATCGATATTGAAGTAAAAGACGCCGATATTGAATTTGAAACATTCCGGTCAGGCGGCGCGGGCGGGCAAAATGTAAATAAGGTGGAAACAGCTGTACGCTTATACCATAAGCCATCAGGCATTATCATTAAAAACCAGGAATCGCGTTCTCAGCTTCAAAATAAGGAAAACGCCATCAGGTTATTAAAATCACAGTTGTATGAAGCCGAAATGCGCAAGCGTTTGGAAACTACCAATGCCATTGAAGGGAATAAGAAAAAAATTGAATGGGGGTCGCAGATACGCAATTATGTTTTGCACCCCTATAAATTAGTTAAAGATTTGCGTACAGGGCACGAAACATCGAACGCCGCTGCCGTACTTGATGGAGACCTTGATGAGTTTTTAAAATCTTACCTGATGGAATTTGGCGGGCCTAAGAGTTAGTGTGTTAGTTAATAATAGAAACATCCGGGCTGCGACAAAGAGATTTGCTTTTACTGGCTTGCCAATCGTTTACAGCTATAGTTCTTACGTCATTGTACCTTAAAGGAGAATTTATAAGCGGCCCATGTAATATCGGAATGGGCATTTTCATTTTCCTTTTGGCCGGCTTCATCTTGTTTGTTTTATTGGTTGTCAGTATATTTTTAATCGTTAAAAACGGATCAAATAAAATTTTCCTGATCATTAACCTGGCTGCAACTGCAATTTATATTACTTCGTTGTTTCTGATTAAATAAGTATTTTTAGAAACCAATTATATAAATATGAAAAGATTAAGTCTCTATTTCATCGGTACTATGGCCTCATTCACACAATTAGCCTTTGCCCAGCAAACGCAGATCCCTTTATATCCAAACGGTGTTCCCAACAGCAAACCGACGCCTGCAGCTTACGTCGAAAAAAACGATAAGGAATGGGTTACGTTTGTAAGTATCCCAACCATAACGCCTTATTTACCCGCAAAAGGTACGGCTAACGGTACAGCAATAGTTATTTTTCCTGGTGGGTCCTATGCCGGGCTTTCGATGGAAAACGAAGGTTCAAGCGTTGCGAAGGCATTTAATAAATTCGGTGTAACCGCCTTTGTTGTTAAATACCGGTTGCCAAGCGATGATATTATGCTTGATAAAACCATCGGCCCGCTACAGGATGCCCAGCAAGCAGTTTTGATGGTACGGCAGCATGCCGCTGAATGGGGAATAAAAGCCGATAAAATAGGCATCATAGGTTTTTCAGCTGGTGGGCATCTTGCTTCAACAGAAGGCACCCATTTTGATAAATTGGTAATTGATGATAAAGAAAATATAAGTGTCCGTCCTGACTTTATGGTGCTGCTTTACCCGGTGATAACTTTCGGCCCAACGGCGCATGTTGGCTCCCGTGAAAATTTAATCGGGAAAAACCCTTCAGCAGAATTATTGGAGCTTTACAGCAACGAAAAACAAATAACAGCCAATACCCCGCCTACTTTTTTAGCGCATGCCGGGGATGATGATGTGGTACCGGTACAAAACAGCCTGATGTTTTATAATGCACTGTTAGCCTCAAAAGTTAAAGCCGAAATGCACATTTTCGAGGCCGGAGGCCATGGGTTTGGATTGAATAACCCGAAAAGCAAGGATAAATGGATTGACTGGTGCAAAAACTGGCTGGATGAAAATGGGTTTTTGTAGTAGCGGCAATTGCATTACATTCTATAAAACAACCATAATATGAACAGTTCGCCTCATCACAACGAAATTATTTTTTATAACACTCCAACAGGTGATGTAAAAATTGAAGTTATTTTTAACGATGAAACTTTTTGGCTTACCCAAAAACGTATGGCTGAACTTTTTGGTGTGGAAGTTCCGGCTATAAGTAAGCACCTGGCAAATATTTTGAAACTAATGAATTACAAAAGGAAGCAACTGTTTCCATTTTGGAAACAGTTCAATCTGAAGGCGGTAAAAGTGTAAAACGCAAACTTGAGTTCTACAACCTTGATGCTATTATTGCAGTAGGATACAGGGTAAACAGCATCCATGCAACCCAATTCAGGATATGGGCTACCAAAACCCTTAAAGAGTTTATCATCAAAGGCTTTGTAATGGATGATGAACGTTTGAAACAAGGCAAAAGATTCGGCAAGAATTATTTTGATGAACTGCTGGAGCGCATCCGGGAGATACGGGCCAGTGAAAGACGTTTTTATCTGAAAATAACCGATATATACGAGCAATGCAGCATTGATTATAAATAACCCGGAAATTCTTTAAAACAGTTCAAAACAAATTACACTTCGCTATTTCCGGCAAAACAGCAGCCCAGCTTATTGCAGAACGGGCTGGCGCTGAAAAACCAAATATGGGGCTGCAAACCTGGAAAAACTCACCATCAGGCAAAATATTAAAAAGCGATATTGGAATTGCCAAAAACTACCTTGTAGAAAAGGAAATAAAAGAACTGGAAAGGGTAGTTACCATGTACCTTGATTTCGCCGAGTTGCAGGCATCGCGCCAAATACCTATGAAAATGGTTGATTGGGTAAGCCGTTTAGACGCTTTCCTTCAATTTAATGAATGCGAGGTGTTAAAAGACGGAGGAAATGTAAGTCATGAAGTTGCTGTAAAATTAGCTGACGAAGCGTACGACAAATTCAGGGTTATTCAAGATCAAAACTTCGAATCGGATTTTGATAAGGAAATTAAAAAGATAAACAAGAAGAATTAATACGCGGCTGGCAAGCCTAATCCATTATCCCAAGCAATCCGGTCAGCTCAGTAACCTTCTCCGCTGATCCCAAATGCTCATAAGCGCTGATTAAATTGCGCAGTACCCGTTTTATAATATCTGTATTTGAGCAAGGCTCATAAAACTGCTTGTCAAATTTTAAATTCAATTGCTTCAAAAACATATCTACATCCCTTCTACCAAATATAAAACCTTTGTTAAAGGCATTGATATAAAATAAAATACCGCCTTCAAATTCACTTTGCATGGTTTCATCAAGGTAGGCAAGGATAAAATGCTGTGGCAGGTTCACGCCGTAAACAGGGATATCCAATTTTTGGGCTATGATGGAATAAATAATAGCGAGAGATATCTGGTTGCCCTTTTTTGTTTCGAGTACCTGGCTTATATAACTATTTTGCGGGTCCTGGTGGTTGCTGGTATTGCCGCTAAAGCCATAAATATTGTAAAACACATGGTTGATGAGTTTAATCTGCTCGGCAGGACTGGCCTCGTTCATCATTTGTATCCAGATGTCGCGTTTTATGGCTTCAATTTGGTTAATAACCTTTTGTTCGTCCAGATCGGGGTATTGGTAGCGGTTAACGATGAGGATGCCTTGTAATAGGTCAAATGCGCCGCCGTGATACCAAAGCTGCAGGTCTTTTTTTACGGTGTCAAACTGAATCTCGTGCACCAAACCGGCAATTCTTTCCTGTTGTACCGGGTCAAAAGCCTCTTCCCAGGCCAATTCAAGGTAATCAATAGCTTCAGGCCCGAAAGACAATAATTTTTGATGTACATGCTCAAATATCTCTCCGTCCGGGTCGTCCAATAAACGGATCAATGAGTTTACTTCTGCTGGATTTATCATGCGTTATACCGCTAAAATACTAAACGTTTATATATTTTTACAACCATGTTTAATTTAAGGTTTGCGATAGACTACCTGCTGCACCGTTTTAAAGCAAAAAACAGGCATGGAATCCACTCGCCATTTGTTTACCGCCTGGTTGACAAGGTAATTTACGATTTTGAAGCTAAAAAAGTATATACCGAAGTTGAGAACCTGCGTAAACAGCTATTAATTGACAATCGGATTATAACCATTACCGATCTTGGCGCCGGCTCGCATGTAAATAATAACCGCCAAAAAAAGATAAGCGGCATAGCCCATAACGCCTTAAAACAACCCAGGCTTGCACAATTGCTATACAGACTGGTTGCCAACTTAAAACCCCATAATATTATTGAATTAGGCACCTGCCTGGGCCTAACAACGCTTTATTTACAAAAAGCCGCGCCCGATGCTAAAGTTTACACCCTTGAAGGCTGCCCCGAAACAGCCGGGATAGCAAAAGAAACTTTTAAGAAGGGGAATATAAATAATGTTGATTTAATAACGGGCAACTTTGACGATACCCTTCCAGGCGTCATTGACGATTTAGATAAAATTGATTTTGTTTTTGTCGACGGTAACCATCAAAAAGAAGCCACGCTGAAATATTTTGAATGGTGCCTGCCAAAAGTGAACGAAAATACCTTACTTATTTTTGATGATATTTATTGGAGCGAAGGCATGAAGACAGCCTGGAAGGAGATAAAGGCGCACCCAAAAGTTACCATTACTATTGATTTGTTTTGGATAGGGTTGGTGTTTTTTAAAAGTGGAAGGGTTAAGGAGGATTTTTTGGTGAAGTTTTGAATCACAGATTTAAGCTGATTTTTTTTGATTGCACTGATTTTCTTAATTTATAATGCTGCAAGTATCAGTGAAATCCCTTAATCTGTTTAAATCTGTGATCTGTTTTGGACAGGCTTGGTGTTTTTTAAATCGGGAAGGGTTAAGAAGAATTTTTTGACAAGGTTTTGAGTGATTAAAAGGATCGTCAGGACTCTGACCAAGGTCAACTTTTCAGGACGATAAGGTGCTTCACCGTTTTCAGCACAATCCCGATCTTCTTATGCATCCTCACATCTGCACATCCGCACATCAAAACGACTGCCCCAGCGCTATATAAAATCCGCTTATTCTTGGTTCGCCAACAGGTTTGTCACCAACACCATAATCTAAACGGAAACTTAAGCCTTTTTGAATATCAAAAAAGTACCGTACCCCGCCGCCATAGTTTATTTTCAATTGCGGGAAACTGAAATCTGAATGAAATACTTCACCGGTTCCAGCAAAAGCTGCAAGGCCAAAACGAGGGTCAATCCGGTAACGAAGTTCAGTTTGCCCTGCAATCAGGTTACGGTCGCGGAAGCGCCCGCCGTAATAGCCACGCATCATTTCGTCGCTGCCCATTTCGGGCAACAAGTAAAATGGTGAACTTCCGCCGGTAAGGCTTTGTTCCTGTATATCTGTCCCCAAAACAAATTTCTTACTTAAAGCAAAAAACTCTGAGTATTCGATATTGAAAAAGCCGCCTTCGTAGCCATTATTTATAAATGCCCCATGCATTAAATTATAATAGGCGTTTATAATCATGCCTTTTGTGGTGTAAGTATTATTATTGCGGGTATCGTAAGTAAACGTTGGCCCTGCATAAACGGCTGCGCCCCCTCTTTTGTCCTGTACATCAGGTCCGGAATCATAAATCAACGGCTGGTTACTATAATATCCATAAAAATATTTAAAAGCGCCAAGAACATATCCTAAGTAAAAATTATTCCCCAAATAATAATCACTCTCCAGGTTTGCCTTGTATCTTTTTTCCTTTACGAGTTCCACGTTCGCCAAACGGGTGTTGTTCCCAATCCCGTAAAAGTTAAACGGGAAATTATAAAAGCTTATGCTGCCTGTATAATGAACTTTATTTTGGGGGGTCCAGTAACTTGTATTTAAGCTAAGTTTTGTTTGGGCTTTGGTAGTGATGGTTGCATAACCATATAGACTCGAAACATTAGTAATATGATCGACAGTATCCGAATAAAATGACAGCAGGGCCGCTCCGCCAACTTCAAGCCCGGTTTCGGGCGCCGAACTTATGGCAGGTACCAAAACAAAGCTTGGCCGCTTGCTGCTATCTTTGTTAAAATACATCTTCCGGATAAACTTTGGTAAAAAATTTAGTTGCGCAAAAGCCGGCCGGACACTGATAAGTATTATAATAAGTATAAAAAGTCTTTTCATAGTAAGCAGATGCGGCTAAGATAAATACTTTCGGCATTTAAAAAGCTTAACAAAATGTTATTGGGGCATACTTGATCAAAATACATACTTTTGCAGCAAATATATCGATCAGACAATGAGCATTACAAGAGGACCCATATCGCAGTTTATTGAAAGAAATTATCTGCATTTTAACGCCGCTGCATTGGTTGATGCCGCCAAAGGCTATGAAACGCACCTTGCCGAAGGCGGTAAAATGATGGTTACTTTAGCAGGCGCCATGAGTACCGCCGAATTAGGGATTTCGCTGGCCGAGATGATCCGCCAGGATAAAATCGCCATTATATCATGCACGGGCGCTAACCTGGAAGAGGATATTATGAACCTGGTGGCACATTCGCATTATAAACGTGTGCCGAACTATCGCGATCTTAGTCCGCAGGATGAGTGGGATTTGCTCGAAAATCATTATAACCGTGTAACGGATACCTGTATCCCCGAGGAAGAAGCTTTCAGGCGTTTGCAAAAACATATTCATAAATTATGGAAAGATGCTGATACCAGGGGCGACCGCTTTTTTCCGCATGAGTTTATGTATAAGATGCTGCTGAGCGGCGTTTTGGAACAATATTATGAAATAGATCCAAAAAACTCATGGATGCTGGCTGCTGCCGAAAAGAATTTACCGATTGTTGTACCGGGATGGGAAGACAGCACCATGGGTAATATATTTGCTTCGTATGTGATAAAAGGGGAGATAAAGCCAACCACTATGAAAAGCGGCATTGAATACATGGCCTGGCTGGCAGACTGGTATGTAAAAAATTCGGCAGGCAAAGGAATAGGCTTCTTCCAGATCGGCGGCGGTATTGCGGGTGATTTCC
>Ga0302221_10001105_pt1 | contig 17871 bp, 2 predicted proteins | sample II_Palsa_E2_1_FD_193517 | JGI IMG/M metagenome (GOLD analysis project Ga0302221, IMG submission 193517) | Peat permafrost microbial communities from Stordalen Mire near Abisko, Sweden - II_Palsa_E2_1 | ecosystem: Environmental > Terrestrial > Soil > Palsa > Peat permafrost | place: Sweden... | reverse complement strand
GGAGGATAATCAGTTTTTTATTATAGAAAGAGAATAGTTTTATAAATCTATATAAGCCTTACCAAAATTACTAAAATCTTATATAGTTATTTAATAAACTTTAAATAAAGTTAAGAAATTCACCAAAAATCTAGTGTCATGTGACCCATTAATCAAATTAATCTAATCTAATCAAAAAAATTAAAAAGACGTTAATTATATTCTAATTTGATTTAATTATATTTAATTAATTAATTTGATTAATATAATTAATCTTTTGACACATTGGATAACACTTATTATTATAAAATTTGTTTTGTTTAGCTTTTCCTTGCTTTTAATCCTCGAGCGCAAAAGTATAAAAATTTGCAAGAATAAGTAAACTTTGTCCCTTTATCTTAATTTATCCTTAATTCCCGATCTCTAAGTTGTCTATCTACTATTATAGCTACAACACTTATATTATCTATTCTATTATATAGCAAATTTTGGCTAACATTAAAGTTGCAACCTTATTAGCTACAATACTCCACTTGCAGACAAAGCACTTCTATTATCTGTATACACGCAGCTAAAATTAGCAATAATAATAGCAAGATAAGCAACTTGCATAAATAACACATTTGGGTTATTAGCTCTTATAAACCAGTTAAAGTGCTAATAGTAGCTTGCTTGTAGCGCTATAAAGAAGCTGTTATAGTCGGATTGCAAAGAGATGCTACTATATTAAGCACTTTAGCTAGAGCTAAAGCACCTTATTTGTTAGTGCAGCTGTTAAAGATACTTATATTGCTACTAGGGATCTAATAAAGTATTAGTGAAAGGATTAAATAAAAAGGGTTAAAAGAGGGATAAGATATATGCTAAAATTAAACTAATTAAAGCTTAGATCTTCATTTGTATTAATAGCTTGCACAACTATTGTCTTGCTAGCAATAAGGCCACTTATAAATGTTAACTAGTAGCAAGCATAGCACTAGCTTGCTTTGCTTATTCTTGCAATATTTACTGCTATATACTTATAAGCAAGGTTGTTTATAATAGCTTAAAGGGACTTGTTAAAGCATATATAAGCTGTTTTGCTACTGCTATAGCCAGATGCAGTATTATAATCTATAAAAGGATTATTAGAGATATTGCAAGTGCTTATAAGATTAAAACTAGAGGCAAGAATAACTTTCCCTAGCTAAGCACAAGATAGTTTACAACAATCCTAGTAGCAGGTTATAGTGCCTATTTTAGAGGCAAGAGTGTTTGCTTAGATAAAGTAGAAGAGAAGGGCAATTGTTACGGTTCTGCGCTGGCACATGCAGCGCTATTCCCGATCAGGCTAGGTTGGCGAACCTAGGATATTTAAGAAGCTTCTCGCATTCCTTCATTCCTTCCTTCTTTAGCTTTGTATAGTTGTAATTGAGACCCTTCTACTTTTGCCTTCCTTTCCAGGCCCTAAATCTGGCGCTCGTGACAGCAATAAGGGTAATAGGGAGTTTCATTTTGAAATGTGTTAATTAAAAAGTACTTAGTTTGCAAATAGCTAAAAAAGTAAAATCTTAGAGTAAAAAGATTTAAAAAGTATATAAAGATAAAGAAAATAAGCAAAAGTAAATTACTTATAAGACAAGTATTATAGTAGAAAGCAAAATTAGTGTTGCACTAAACACTTTATAGTTTAATTATAAACTTACAATTTCTTAGTATTAGTATTATTATAACTTAGTTGATATTTAGACCTTATATCCCTTGCTTTGTAGGGGTTAGCATCAAAAGTAGAATATTGCTTGAAGATTTGCTTAATATTAGCAAAATTGGCATATAAATATCATTAGCAAATTTTGGATTATAAGGATAACATTTTATAATATAATTTAATAATAATTTCACAACTAAAATTAAGCTATAATACAAATATTATACTATATTTAATATTTTGTAATTTGATATATTATAAAGGTTAAATAGGCTTAAGTAATTGCAGACACAAAGTAATAAAAAACAAGACTAAAGTTACTATAAAATAATATGCTAAAACTTGCTTAAATGTTATAACAATGCTTAAGCACTATATCTCTTTATTGCCCCTTTAGCTACTTTTAACAAGTTTATATACTGTGGCGGGGTGCCAAGGAGATTTTTGATTTCTGTCGATTTTAGAGGTTTTTTAGAGGTTCTTAGTTAGTGCTACACGTGACTAGAATAGGGGATATAACTGCTATTTTCCGTAGCTGCGCACACTTTACTTTATACTTAATTTATACTTACTTTTGCAATTAATAATCGTATATAGTTGTTACTAGTTTTATAGTTCCGCTTCTATTTCTTGATTTATGCGTATATGCTTTAATTCTTTCTTTTATTATTGCTTTAATTTTATATATGCGTTTTGCTTGTTATTTTATTGCTTAGTTTCTTAGTATTATTCTTGTAAAGTTTCTTCTAGCTAAGGTTTGCCCCCTTATATATTTTTAGTAAGCGACGCAAGGAGGACTTGATTTATAGCTAAGGGAAGCTTTTATTATATATACTTAAAGTTCTTATAAGGCAAAACTCGGAGGTTTGCGTAATAAGTGCTATATTAAAGTATCTTTACTATTAAGTAGCTAGCTAGTTTGCTTTTGCTAGTTTTATTTTAGCTAGTTATTTTGTTTATATAGCTAATTTTTAAACCGTTCCCCGCTAATATAAAGCTAAAATAGCTATAAAGTAGCATGTTAGCTTAATTAGGGATAGCTTTAAGTAAAGCTAGCTTAAGGAGGAGGAGAATATTATAGGGAGATAAGAGTGAAATAAGATAAAAGGGCTATAAGTTAAAATTATACTAAGTTAGAGTTTTAGCCCTTTTAAACGAACTAATATTATCAATTTGCATTTTAATTTTAACTATTTTAATATTAAGAGTTAAGAAACTATTAGCTTTAATATAAAGTCTAAAATAGGGAGCTACTAATCGGGAGTCCCCGATTAGTAGAAATTGTATAAGAGCAAGTAAGCTATTAGACTTAAATTAAAAATAAGTAAGACTAAAAGTTAAAATCGGGAAAAGAGCAACTAAAAACTAAAAATATAAGAAAAATAGGATATATAAGTATAAGGAGGCTAAAAAGCCACGAAACCGAGCTATTATAAGGGGTTATATTTTTATTTAAAGAGATATAGCTCTAAGGGAGAAAAGAAGGGAAAAGAAGCCGAAAGTATAACTAAAAAACGTAAAGGAGTATAAAGAAGGTATAAATAATTAAAACAATTAAAGACGCTTATTAAAAGACTTATCGAGACAATTATTAATTATTTTTGCAAAAAGCAACCGATTAACCTCAAAATTAAGTATAGCAATTACTAATTCCCCCCGAGAAACACTAAAGCTTTAACTTATACCTTAGTCGACCTCTTTAAAAGACAAAGCTATTGTTTTAACACTTAGTTTATATAAAATAAGAAATAACAAGTATATACTAGTCCTTAAATTGCACTTTCCCTTGCCCGGAGCTTAAAAAGCCTTATAATTTAAAGGGAGCAATATTTTAACCTTCTTAAAATAATGTAATAATATATATAAAGATTATTAGATTTTTGCAACTACAAAGAAAGAATATATTATTAGACATATCTCTCTATTATATAAAGACTAAGTAAAAGCTATGCTGGAGTATTACGCTAATAGTTTAAGCAAATATAATAAAGACAAGTTTTATATAGCTTTAAAGAAGGAGAATAAAGAATATAATTAAAAGACTTTTAAAGTTAATTATAACTTCTTAAATCGAATTATTGCTTAATCTTAAGCCGTATATATTATTACTAAAACTTATATTAACTTGTTTTATAAGGTATTAATAAAACTAATAAAGAGGAATAAGCTAAATAGCAAATATTAGTATAAAGAGTTTATAAAGGGTCTTCTTTTGCAAGTTAAAGATAAGATCTTTAAAGACTTTAACTATAAGCTTACTAATATATTTACTTACAATTATTAAAAAATGCATAAAATTGTAATATTTATATACGAGTATAAGGAGAAGAGGCGCTATTATAATAAAGCTAATAACCCCGAGTACTCTTAGCTACGCTAAAAACACCTCGATACAATTATATAAGATATAATACTTGCAATAAGCAATAAATATGCCCTTCCTTTACCTTTAGCTATACTTGCATTAATAAAAGAAATTACTAAAACTAGTAAAGTGTTAAAGGTCCTTATTCTTAAGATAATAAAGCTTAAGAAACCCGCTAATAAAGTTAACTAATTAATAAAAGAAATGCAAAAACTTTCGATTTTATACATTATTTTAAAGGATTTATAAAAAGCCGTTAACGCTTTAGTAGCTGCTATTACTAATAAGATGCAATTATAATATTAATTTATGCTTTTTGCAATTAATAACTTAAAAGAAAGATTTAGCAGCTATTATAAGGGCAAAGGGGGTTTTAGTAAACGCAATCGAGGTCGAGGTGGTTATTATAGTAAAAAAGGCGAAAGAGTATTTATATTAACTAATAGTAATTGCCTTTACCCGGATTCTTAGTAAAATATAGCTTAAGTTAATATTATATATTAATCTTTCGATCGATATTGCCTTGCTTACTTTAATAAAGACTAGGATAGCGCTATTAATCTTAATTGTAAATATACGCATTCGAACGACTATCTGCTATTATAAGAGCTTATTTACTTTAAATGCATTTATAAGTACAAGTTTTACTAGTATAAAGGGAGATAAGACTTAAATCGGGCCTTTATTCCCCTAATATTACAAAGCGACTAATGTTAGTTTAATTAGATTAAAGCTTACTTTTAAGGGGGGGAGTATAATTATAATATAATAAAACGCTTTACTAATACTTAGCGTTTCTAAAATAACATTTAACTTAGAAACTAAGAGAGAAATAAGTCTTAAGCCCCTTTTATACTTAGTAATTCGTATAAAAGCAAAGAGATCTTGCGTCGAGACACAAATAATATTCTTATTTTTAGAGGCAATTGCGTAAATGTTATAAATAAGGATAATATCTTTATTAGCGAAATGTATAAAGATATAATATATTTTATATTATTTGTTAATGCTATTAAATCTTTAAAAGTAAAGAGAAAAAGACTATAAATTGCCCGGGATATTATAAAGTAGCAAGCTTAAGTAAAAGAAAAGCTCTTATAAGCAAAAAGCTAAAGATTTATTACATTAAAAGTTAAGAGGGATATTAGACCCTTATAAGATATAGACTTTAACCCGGCTTTTAATAAAGAATTAAAACTAGTTAACACTTTATAAGAAGAGCTTATTTTATAATCGAAGAAAGTAACTATTCCGCTTTTATATATATAAAGAAGAGTAAAAATGATTATCGATGCCCTTAAAACCCCCGATCTTGTAGCTATAATTTAGTACTAATAAGTAAAAGACAATTAAGCTTATATAATAATCTTAGAAATAAGAAATGCAATAGCTATATATAGCTAAGGAAATTAAGAAGATAACTAAGATAATTGCTATAGCTAATAGACTAAAACGCATAATATAAAATATAACTTAACTAACTTAAGTAATTAGTTATATACTTTAAAGAAATATAAGTAGCTTTAACTTTAAGACTCTTATCTCGAAAAAGAGTATTATCATATCCCCTCGACTTCGATTTCTACTATATAGTCTTAATAGTAAAGTAAAATGCTATAGCATACTAGATATAAGAGCTAAATGCAACATCTTACTTACAAAAACGGCTAAGAACTTAAGCTACGTTATTTATAGCGTTAATACCTTTATTATATTTATAATTACAAGTAATTAATTCGGCTTTATTAGCGCGGTTAAGATTAAGATCGAAATTATAAAAGGGGTTAATTGCAAGGATGTGTTTTTCTTAGTTAATAACTCTCTTAAGACTTTACTAAGAATGCTGTTTATTAATAAGATAAAAATAGCTATAAATTATAAAGACGACAGTTTATAAGATAATATATTTATTAATTTAAAAGACTCGAGGAATACTTATATAATTATAATTATTTTACTATTAAAGAGTGTTTTTAGGAGGAAAGTCTAATTCCGGCAAGACTTTTAGCTAAAAATTGAAGAAGTAAATTCGAGTAATAAAAAAGAGAAAGAAAAAGAGGAAAACTAAGGCTTAATGCTTTAGCTAAAGAAAGTATTAAAGAAGTAAGGACTATTTTAGGGTTTTTTTAAAGAGTTTTATAATTTTAAGACTAGCATTATTAATTTTTTGGATATAAGAATTACAAAAGACGCTTTTATTTTAGCTCTTATAAAGCACTTTCCGGATATAATACAAAAATAAGCTATAAATATTTTAAATATTAATATTTTAGATATTAAAGTAAAATTATATTATTCGATATTAGCTAGTTTTATCTTTAAAGCTAAGAAGGGAAGACTAGAGTTTTTAAGGTTTTTATAGTCTTTTAATAAATTAGAAGGGGTATTATTATACTTAAAAGACAAGGATAAGAGCAAGAAGATCTTACATTTTAGTATATTAAAATAAGTAAAATTAGAGAAAATGGCAATTGCATTGCAAGACCTTATAAGCGTGCCTTTTACACTTTTAGTAAGTAGTATTTATAAATTAAAAGCTAAGAAAGTATAGCTAGTTAATAAGAATAATAAAATAAGAAAAGGACTTAAAAGACAATTTAATTAATATAAGCGATTTAAAGTACAAGATACCTTATAAGCATAAGTAAGCGAATACTAGGACTACTTACTCTTACGCTTTACTATAATACCGAGAGGTTCCCGACTTACCTTTAAGCGACTAGCTAGTTTAAATACTAGAAACTAGCTTTAAGAGAAGGAAAGGGCTATGTTCGAAGAACTAATAATTAATTGCAAAAGAGCTATTGCATTCGATTAAAAGGAAGTAAAAAAGATTTATAAAGATGTTAATCCCCTTATTCTTATTAAGATAATATTATATAAAGCTTAGCAAGAAAAGAACTTCCCTTGCTTTAAAGCTTTAATGCCAGTAATAGTAAAAATGCTATTAAAACGATTAAATTAAAGTATATTAAAAAAATGCAATAAACTTTACAAAAACCTTTAATTCTTAGTTATAAAGAAACTAGCTAGCACTTATAAGCTTATTAATGTAGCAATAAAGATAAATTTTATTACTTTATAAGATGCTAACATGCTTTTATTAGTAAATAAGTTCTTAAAGGAATTTGCTAGATATTAATATACTTCTTTAATCGATTTCTTTTTTAAATATAATTAACTTACTTTAAATGTTAAAAGTCGAGATATAATAAGTTTTATAACCCCTTTTAATTTACTTAAAATAACTACTCTACTATAAGGAGCTACTAATTTAGTAGCTTAATTTATACGAGTAATAATAACGATTTTGGAAGACTTGTTTCTAGCTATAGCTATACCGTTTATCGATAATATTAAAGTAAAGGGGCTATATATTAATTATAGTAAAGAATTAAAGCTTCTTAGAATTTGTCGATTTATATTTAAATATTTATAAAACCTAAATAAGGCTCTAAAGCAAATTAAAAGAGCTAAAGCTTTTATTAAGCTTAAATTACAATTTTGCTATAATAGCATAAGTATTATAAGTTTTATATATAATTTTAAAGGAAGGAGCCTAGCAATTGCAAAAGTTAGTAAGATTTTAAACTAGTATTAGTGCAATAATATTATAAAGGCTAAAGCATTCTTAGGAATTTGCGTATATTATAAAATCTAAATCGAAGCGTATATTATAATAGCTAAACTAATTTATCGACTGCTTAAAAAGGGAAAGCCCTTCTTATAAGGGGAAGAACAAATTAAAGCAATATAAACTTTTTAAGAAAAACTTACTATTATACTATTGCTTTATAAGTTATATTACAATTTAGCAAAGCTATAAAGGCTTATTATCCTAGCTATAAATGCTAGTTTATTTGGATAAAGAGCAGTTTTAGGACAATATAATAATAAAAGACGCAAGAAAGTTGCTTAATATAAATTTAAAATGTAAAATTAGACCAAATAAAGCTATAATACTACTAAGAGAGAGTATAAAGGGGTTTTTAAAGCTTTATAAAAATTACAATTCTAGTTATATAATATCTATTTTATCTTAGAAATAGACGCAAACACGCTTATTACTTAGCTAAATCGGGTAGCTATTAACCTTTTTAAAGCTTTAATTACTTGCTAGCTTATATAAATTAAGCTATTCGACTTTAAAGTATATTATATAAAAGGTATAAAACATATTGCAGCCGATAGACTATCCCGGCGCCCTTATTATAAAGAGGATTCGGAGGATAACTTAAATATCGATAAATTTATTGCGCTAAAACTTAATATAATCGAAATTTAACTAGTTATTAAAAACGCAAAAATAATAAAGCCTTATAATATTAAATGTAATGCGCGCCCTAATTAGCTAAAGCCTAATTTTAAAAGCAAACCTTATTTTTTAAGCTACTTTTAAAAGGGTAAAACTAAAAGTTGCCCCTTTCTAAGTAGCTTTAAAAACTAAGCACTTAGGGGAATAGTTTTTCCGAGCTACGTGACCGATAGCCGCAATATTACGCATTACCTTATATTAATACTTTAAAATGCAACTAATAGTTTTATATCGATTAATTTACTTGATAAAAGCTATTTAAAGCAGTTTTAAGCAATTGTAAAGTATTTGATTATATTAGCTAAGCTTAAAGGCATATTTAAGGGCAAATTCCGAAGACTAAAGAAAGAAGCACTAAACTATAATATACGCGATAAGCAATTATAAAAGAATAAGTGCAAATTATACTTTTTACATCTAATTTTTAATAATTTAGCTTAAAGAGCAAAAATTATAAAAGAGTTATATGATAAAACTAGTTATTCCGGCCGAGAAACCACTTTTATAAGAGTAGTAAGCAAATATTATTAAAAGGGTTTCTATAATAACATTTGCAAGTATTATAACTCTTATAAAGTATATTAATATAAGTATAAGCAACGACAAGAAGAAGCTCTATTTCTTATAAAGGCTACCCCTCTCTTTTATTATATTAGTATAAACGTTATAAAGCTACTTAAATGCAAGAGCTATAATTGTCTAGTAATAGCTAAAGATAACTTCTTTAAATAGCTAAAGGCTAAACTTATAAAGAACCTTACTAGCAAGAAGATTGCCAAGTTTATTTAAACTAATATAATTTATTAGTATAATTTATTTAAAAAAACTTAAAGTTAATAGTAGTACTAAATTTAAAGGTATTATAATCGAGGAGCTTTAAAAGCTAAGAATTTATAAGATTATAATCTTTGCATATAATATAAAGGCTAATAAAATAGTAAAGCATAGATATTAGCTAATTATATTAGCTTTAATTGCTTTAAATATAAGAGAGAAGAAATTATAAGTGGACTTTTTACCTTAAGTGCTTTTTGTAAACAAAACTATTATATATAAGCTTATAAGCTTTACTCCCTTTTATATAGTTTATAGCAAAGAAGCAATGCTCCTAGTAAAAACTTATTACTTTACGTAAAAAACTCTTAAATAAGATAAAGTCTATAATCGATCGACTTTATTATAGCTTTATACACAACAACTTTAAATGCATAATAAAGACATTAAAGAGTTTAAGCTATAAAAGACTCGATAATATACTAAAAGTAAAGTTAACTTCGATGCTAAGCATTAAATTTATAAGAAACCGATTTAAGCAAGAAATCTTATTTTAATATATAATATTAAAAATATTAATTAAGACAAGTTTAAAGATACTAAGCTTTTATACTAGTAATTAAGGCTATATAAAGTTAAGGAGGCAAATTAGCTAAAGGGAACTTATAAACTAGAAAAATTAAATAAAACTCTCTTATATTATATATACGCAAAAAACCGATTAAAGTAGTTTATTAAAAGAGATTAATACTAATATTCTTATAAGGATAAAGTTTTAGAGCTTGCTTTTAAAGAAGTCGAATTCCGGACTAATATAAAACTAAAAGAGGAAGCTATTATAAAGTTTTATATTAAAATAACTTAAGAAATCGAGAAAGATACTAGAATTGTAATATAAGTTTTAAAACTTTTAAAATCCGAGAAAAGGAAGTATATCCGCTTTAATAATAACTAGAAAGAAGCTAAATTAGCAAGTAAAGATAAAGACTAAGAGTAAAGGCTATTATTAACTATAAATACATAGCTACTAATACTTTAATTTCGATCTTTATATACCTTAAAACACAAGAATAACTTAAAGGGGACTATATTACTTAAAATTAAACTTTACTTAAGCTAAGACTTAGTTAACAATTATAGTTTGCAAATGCAATTAATTAGCAAAAGCTAATTTAAGCTATAAATAGTGCTAAGGTTTTGCTAAAAGTATTAATTATAAGATAATAATAAAGCTAAAAGATTAATAATAACAAAAACGCTAAATAAAGCCTTTTATTTAAGAAGAATCCGGCATTTCCTTCTTATTTTAGCTTTTAGTTGCTTTTTGATTTTGCTTTTAATTATTAAAGCGTTTTTACTTATTTTCCTTTATTATATATAAAGTCTCCTTTATTATATAAGAAGTTCTTTATATTATATATGAAATTTCTATTACTTTTAACTTGTACTCGCATTTCCCTTTACTAAAAACCCTTACTTACTTTACTTTTGCTTGCTCGGGATAAGCAATAAATATAAGAGGGACGAGGTTAACTTATACTCGCTTTTGCACTCCTTTTACCTTTAAAAACCCTTAATTTATTCCTTTAATTTAGTCGAGTTTTTAAAGTTATATATATTCGACTTAAAACCTTTATTTCTTAGCATTATAATTGCTTTTTCTCTTTAAATAAACATATTATAAAAGACTTTTCCGCATATAATACTAACTGACCTTTACTTTTATGCAACAAAAGACTTGCACTTTAAAGAAGAGACTTTCTCCTTAGTTTTTCTTCTTATTTTACATATTTAAAAGCTTATATTATTTAAAATATAGCTTTTAGTTATAGATTAGTCGATTTTTAAATATAATAAACCTTTACCCCTATTAAAACTTATATAACCTTATATTTATGCTTTATAACCTTATAACTTACTTATATATCTTATATTATATAATAACGTCGAATTTACTGCAAAATGCAAGAAAACGATACTAAAATGTCAAATAGAGAGTTTACCCTTATTAAACGAATTAAAGAAGAAGAGCTCTTAGTCGCTTGCTATAAAATTGTACGCTATAACCTAAGAAAGTTGCAAATTGCTAGTGTCGAAGTTATAAGCTTAGCTTAAGCTTTAAATGTTATTAAAGACCTCTTAAATAAAGAGAAAGCTACTATAATTATAACATTTAATGCTAAACTATTATAAGCTAAAGGAAAAGTGGAAGATGTAATCTTAAGCTAAAAGGATATAGTCTAAAATAAAGAAGCCCTTAAATTAGAGGGAGACACTTTAATAGCGTATAACATTTAAAATAAAGCTTTTTTAAAGGCTGCAAAGGATGTAAAGAAAGCTAAAGCCGTCTCTTGCAAAGCTTTAGTTAAACTAATTAAGACTTTAGATAAGAAAAGCTTATAAGCTTAAGCGTTTAGCTAATATATTTAGCAAGAATACTCTTAATATAGCAAGAACGTGTATAGTTAGTTAAGTAAGTTATTTAAATTGAAAATTGCTTTATAAGAGGCTATTAGGTTAATTAATATAATAACCTTAAAGCATGCCCGAGAAGCTTTAGTTTACACTTAATTAATACTCTTTACCGGCAATATTAAAGCTATACTAGAATATATAAGGGCCTTAGCAAAGAATTAATAGCTAAAAATCGATAAATTATAAGCCTTTAAGCTTAGCTGGCTAAGTTTTACCTTTAAAGAATCGGGAATCTTAATTAAAGGGACTTATGCCGACAAACCATTTCTTGCTTTTATAAACAAACTTGCAAACTAGGAAGTAGTTGTTATTAATGCCCCGAAAGCCTTTATACCCGAATAAGCTATAAAACAAGAGCCGGTCGTCGATTTAATAGCTAAATAACTTGCTAAGGAATAATAAAAGCTAAAGTATAATAAAGTAATAAAGTTTATAAGTATTCTTAATAAGGATATAAGACTCGGTATAAGTAAAGAGGAAGTTAATTTTAATTAGTTCTTATATAATAAACTTAATATTACTACTAATTTCCCGGATTTTAAGACAATTGTAACTCTAATATTAAAATTAGCAAATAATATAAGAACTAGTAATACCAAAGACCCCTTAATAGCTAATACTTTTGCGCTTATATAAATTAAAGCTTTAAAACTTTTATAAGCTAAAAAAGTAGCTATAAAGCTTAAAATATACTTAAATTTTAGTTTTAACGATAAAGACTTATCCCCCCTTAGCAAGAAGGCTAAAACTAAGAGCTAAGGCAAGAAGAAAGCTGCTTTTAAGAAAAAGAAACTTAAATTTGTTAAACTAGTTAAAATTAAAGAATGCTTTTATAGTATAAGTAATTTATAAAAAGGAGACATAGCTTTATAAGATATTTTAGACTTTATTAGCTAATTGTCTATTTTAGAAGAGATTGCAATTAGATAATACTATAAGCTTAGATATTATAAGACCCCTTATTTAAAGCACTTTAAAGCCCTTGCAAAGCTCTTTTTTATTTGATTTGTAAAAGATGCTAATGCTATAATAGATAAGCTAGCGGCTATTTACAAGCTTATTAAGCTTAAAACTAGCTTTCGACTTAGTTAAATTTATTTAAAAACACGTTACTTCTTTTTAAATATAGCTAAAATCACTTATTATATTAATTAACACCTTATTAAAAGTCGATTCCGGCCTAAAAAACGGATAATAAGCCTTATACTTGCTTAAGCTATCGATATGCCTAATACTAGTATACAAGTAATAAAATAATACCTTATATAAGTAAAGAAGGGTAAAATCTTAGACTTATTAGTCGATAAAATCGAAATGTTATAATTTTATATTTGTTATAATATTAAAAGACTAAATAGTATTATACCGAATAAATACTTTCCTTTAGCTATATAGCTACTTTAAGCAAATCCTCTAATATAGCTCTAATTTTATCAAATGCTACCCGGTAACCTTATATTCCTAGTTGCTTACCCTTAACTTATCCGGTATTATAATAATAATTTTATTAATTTTCAGTTTTATAAAAGAGATATTAGGAAACTTGAAGCTATTACCTCTTTTTGCTTTAAAACCCTCTTCTCTAATAAAGATAAAAAAGTAAGTTATATAGCCTTTAAAGAACTTGCTACTTTTAATGCATTTGCTATATAAGCTTTTAAAGACTTAAAGTATATCGATTTATCGGTAACTAGTAATAAGGGTATAGCTTTATAAAAGTTTATAAGGAAGAGGAGTAATTAATTTACTATAATAACTTTTAAAGTATATAATATATATATTTATTATTTTAAAACTTTAGTCTCTTATTATTTTATTAGGAAAGAAAAGCTCTTTAAACCCCGGATATTACTTCTTATTACCCTAGTTTTTGTTAAATCTAATAATATATGCAAAACCGGAGTCTTATATAATATAATTAAGATCTCTTATAATAGTCGACAAGTTCTTGCAATTAGTCGATTTAAAGATATATTTAAGGATAAGTCTTTTGTTAATAGTATTTAATTAAAAGGTATAAGAGCTTTATATAATATAATTCGATGCTTAAAACGCCCGGAACACTTAATAATACGCGCAAAGATAAAGAAATAGCTAGCATATAGCAATATGCAAGCTAATAAAGTAATATATCTTGCTTAGTAAAGGGAAGTTATAAAGCAAGTTAAAATTGCGTTCGAGTATTTGTAAGAGGATAAAATAGCTATATTTTTAGGCAATAAGTTATACTTTAAATGTAAAATAAAGGGATTAGCGTTCCTTGCTAAGGATAACAAGGAGTATATAGTTATTTCTAGTAATAAAGAGGAAGAATAGACTATTTTTAGGGGTTATCTTGTTATTTTTTGTTACTCGGGACAAGCAATAAATATAAGAGGGACAAGTGTAACGGGGTGCTAAAGAGATTGTTAATTTCTATCGATTTTAGAGGTTTTTTAAAGGTTTTTAGTTAATGCTACACGTGACTAGAATAAGGGGTATAACTACTATTTTCTATAGCTGCGCACACTTTACTTTATACCTAATTTATCCTTACTTTTGCACTTAATAATCGTATATAGTTGTTACTAGTCTTATAGTTCCGCTTCTATTTCTTAATTTATGCATGCATGCTTTAGTTCTTTCTTTCATTGTTGCTTTAGTTTTACATATGCGTTCTACTTATTGTTCCATTGCTTGGTTTCCTAGTATCGTTCCTGTAGGGTTTCTTCTAGCTGAGGTCCGCCCCCCTATAATACTTCTCCCAATTTTTTAGCAAAAATATCAAATAATATAAGTTTTAATTGTCTTATTAAAAATTTATCTTAAAAGGAGATTCCTCTTTAAAGTTATAATAGCTATATGCTCTTATCTAGTCTTTCTACAAAGCATTTTTAAGTCCTGACTTCTTTTCTGCAAAAGTTTAATATATTATAATATATTTATTATTTGAATTTGAACTATCAAGTATATTAAATAGATAAATATTTATAGCGCAAATTAATATATTTAATATTGCTTTAAGCTTGCAAAACAGCTAATAAAAATAGCTATTACCGCTTAGCATTGCAAAACTGAGATATAGTCTCTATTGCTATTTTATCTATTTAGAATAGAAGGTTTTATATATGCTAGTTTTTCTGTTTTTGTAAGGCTGTCTATTATATTATATAGTTAATTTACTTTAAATTTAACAAAAAAGATTACTTTTGCTATAGTATTATATATTACAAATATTATTAATCAAAAATGGTAAAAATTATATAAGAATATAATTATTGTTTTTATAATTAAATTATCTTATAAGTTTTTTAAAATATAAAATAAAATAAAGAATCCTCAAATATTTTAGAAAAATAAGCAGTTAAAATTTACACTTACAAAGCCGGAAAAACCTTATTTGGAAGTAAGGGTATACTTATCTACTAATTTGCAAGTGCTTATTAAATATACCCCTTTTAGGTAAATTTAATAATAATTACTAGATATACCTAGTATAGTACTAGGACACTACAAAGGCCGACGGCTTTGAAATCCGGACAAATAATTAGTGGTACAAGCGAGGGTTTTTCTTAGTAAACCCACTAAAAATTCCTTATCCCACTCTACCTTTATTTGTGACTTTTTCTAGCTTATTAATATGAGTAAACATGCTTTAAATATTAATAAAGTTGCCTTTTTAGTGCATTTATAATATATTTATTAATTAGAAGCTGCTTAAAGAGCAAGCCTTCTAAAGCAGATAGCATCTAATGTCAAAAAACAAGCCAAAGCTCTTAAGGCTTCTAATAAAGCTTAAATATTACCCCCACTGATACTTGTAAAGCAAGTTGCAAGGAAGGAAGGGAGTAGAGCAAAGCCAAAAATCACAGATGATAAGGTTATAAAGCTACTTGAAGCTTGTATATTGACTAAGAAGCAAAGGAAGAAGCTTTGGCATATTATTGCTTAAGAAGAGGGGTTCTTTGATCTTTACCGACACACAATTGAGAAGAAGCTACAAGCTTGCAGATTACAAAGAGCAAAATCGACAAAGAAGCTTAGCTTAATAGATGTTTAAAGAGCTTAAAGATACAAGATTGCACTGTTAAAGAAGGACTTAGGGCTAGAAGAGTGGTAAAAGGTCATATTCTCGGATAAGGCTTCGATTATTATCTTTGCAAGGCGCAGCTAGTGTGGTGGTGTCACGTGCGCATGCACGTGCCCTAAGCAAAGGAATATAAATATTGTGTTTCCTGCCACCTGTACACTTAGTTCTTCAGTCAACAAATGCATCATCATTTGCACTCCCTCCATTTCTATGGTTGTATCAATGGGAGCCCTTGCCCTCCTACACTAGCAAAATATCTTACAAATAGCTAGTTAAAAAGAGAGATATTGTCTTAATTGTATTAAGAGATAGTATAATAACTACTTAAAGGCTATGTTTTAGGCATGCTTTACATATAATTATAAAGGGCCTTATTATATCTATTACCCCGAGATACTAGAACAAATAGCTAAAAACGAGGAGAGGATAGAATAGCTTAATAAAGAAGAGATTATAGAGGAATGTCGAGCAGAATTCGAGGCATAAGAGAGAGAAAAGGAAAAGCGGTAAGTGTCACGAGCGCCAGCATCTGGGCCTAGAAGAGAAGGCAAAGGTAGAAGGGTCTCAATTACGACTATACAAAGCTAAGGAAGGAAGGAGGAAGGGAGGCCAGAGCTCCTTAAATATCCTGAGGCTCGCTTGCCAACCAGCCTTAGCCTAATCAGGAATGGCGCTGCACGTGCCAGCGCCAGAACCGTAACAGTAAGACAAGAGAAGATAGAAGTGGCCGACAAAAAGGGCATTATAAGAAGTCTATTAAAAGAATTATTAATTTAAGAAGACTGCAAAGCATAGAAGAGTCGATAGTATCCGGTATATATATAAGGTTATTAAGCCTCTTTTGATTCCTTTTTATAAGGAAATTATGCTCTAAGAATATAATCTTAATACCTTTAAATGCAACTATCTCTTATTCCTCTTTTAACAAGACAACGCTCTTTTACACTCAAGCAAATGGACATTAAAAGCATTGAAAAAGGCTAAAATACCTCTTTTAGAGCATATTAGCAACTCTTTTGATATAAATACAATTAAAGGGACTTAGATGCTAATAATAATTGCAATTACAAAGGAGTAAAATGCCCCTTATACGCTTAAATGGACAAATCAGGCTTAGAGGAGGGAATGGGAGCGCTTTCCACAAGACAAAATAAGAGCTTTGGTAGCTAGAATAGCTGCAATTAATACTTTAATTATAAAGTGTAAAGGTGGGAATAAATTTTATAGGTAATACTTCAATTTATATATAAATTATCATAGTGGGGTAGGTACTTTTGGTGTTCCTTAGCCCCGCATTTACACCCTCGCTTGTACCACCAATTATTTGTCCGGATTTCAAAGCTGTCGGCCTTTGTAGTATTAGCTAGAGTGTTTTTTTACCCTGCACCCCACCACACTTTACTGGCATTAAAGCTTTATAACTTTCTTAAATGCAGTCGTATTCACGATTTAATTAATTTACTTAAATCATCGCAATTTGCTCTTTCTAATAATACAAAAATTATAACAAGCCCGCAAACCTGATTATCGCGTGGTGAGCTTACCGCCATAGCGGTGTGTAATCTTGTCGCCGTATTTCTAGTGTAATTGAAAGTACTTTATAGTGTTATAAATACGATTCGTAAAGCTGCAATCCTCCCATTATTCTTCTATCTCTTCTCTTTACCATAGTATCCCTTCACGAGCTTCGTAAGCTTCCAAATAAAGGCGATTACTTCCTCTCTTTCGACGATCTTCTTGAGGTAATTCGTGATGAATCTATTAAGTATAAATTTAGCTTTAAGGTCCCTTATAAAGATCCCAAACGCGCCCGCTATAAGTGTACAAATCCTGCTTGCCCGTGGAAGGTTAATACTTACCAAAATCCTGAAAATGAGAACGAAATTTGGTCTCTATATCACTGTTCTACATGCGGTGGAAGGGGAACTTTTCAGTTACATGCAAGAGGCCACAAAATTGAGGGTTTACAGGGGCGACGGTGAGGTTGGGAGGCGACGGCGAGGTTCCCACAACACTATGGTGTAGCCTTGATTGTACTGTAAATATGTTAACATGATCACGAAAATCAAGTGCGGGGTTAATGGTATAGGAATCTTTTTTGCTCCCTGTTATGGTATTGAAATCTTTTTCCCTTGAGTCAAAGTATCCTTCAGCAGCAGTTTTTAAAAGTTAAGCTACGTGATCATGATCTATTCCAATGTGAAGCT
>Ga0302221_10001098_pt1 | contig 17924 bp, 5 predicted proteins | sample II_Palsa_E2_1_FD_193517 | JGI IMG/M metagenome (GOLD analysis project Ga0302221, IMG submission 193517) | Peat permafrost microbial communities from Stordalen Mire near Abisko, Sweden - II_Palsa_E2_1 | ecosystem: Environmental > Terrestrial > Soil > Palsa > Peat permafrost | place: Sweden... | reverse complement strand
ATTATAAACTTTGACTATCGTCGTTTAAATTAATTTCAGAAAATCGAAGAAGTAAATAAACAATTATTAATACGTTTATTAAAAAGACTTTACGTTAATGAAGTTATATTAAAAAGAAGGAGCTTTTATTACTTCTCTTTATATAATAAATATTATAAAAAGAAAGTTGAAATTTAAAAGTATTGATATATTATTAAAAAGAAATAAATCAATTTAATTATTGACTAAGTGATATAATAACGGGAAGGAATTATATGTCTGTTTATATTTAAATACTTAAAAGTATATATGTCTTAGATTTTAATTAATAAAGAAGTGTTTTATTAATCTTAAAGACTGAGATTTTAAATAAAGGAATAATTATAATACGGTTATATTATTACTTTAATGAGCCTTTATTTAAAGCCGCATCACGTGACTCAAGATTAATAAAAAGATTAGTATTCTTTAATTAAAGTATATTATTAATATAATATTAATATTATGACGTATATAGATTTATATAATGAATAATAACGGAATTATTATTATAATATAATTATATTAAACTTTATTAATCCTCTGTCTTTAAAAGACAGAGATTAATTCTATATTAACTTATATTATACTTTTAATATATTATTGAAGTGCTTTTATTATTATATTGAATTGCTTATTATTTTACAACTCTTTATATAAAAGCTTTTACGACTTAATTAATAATTTTTTATAAGTTAATCGAATGAATATAAACTTAAAACCGTTTTATTAAAAGGTTATAAATAAGAACTCTAATTAAATACTTTATAATAAATTACTTTTTATTAAAGACCGTTTAATAATCTTTAAAGACAACGATTTTAAAATACGTTTATTAAACGAAGTATATAATCAAATATTAATAACTTATTTTAATTAATTGAAAACGCGTAAATTAATTTATAAACGTTATTATTAATCGAATCTTTATATATTTATCGACTGTTTCATTAATAATTATTAAACTTATTATCGTTTTTACGCTTTTTAAAATAAGTCTTTTAATTTATTTAATTTACTTTTAATTTTAAACTGTTTTTAATAATATATATTTATAAACTTTAAAGAATTCTTATTTAATAAGTTTGAAAGAAATATATTAATCGTATTCATTTATCGTTTTATTAAAAGATCAATTTTTATTCTTTATTATAAAAATATAAACGTAAAAAAAACTGTTTAAATTTATTTAAACTATATATAATATTATTATAAATTGATAAATATAATAATATCCGATCGCGGTTTATAATTTATTTTAAAGTTTTAAAAAGAGTTTAATTAAATTTTAAAGACGAAGATTAAATTGTTTATAATTAATCACGTTTAAATTAATAATTAAATAGAAAATATAAATCAGTGAATCGATTAACGCCTTTATTTATTTATAAATTATTATTAAAACAATTAATTAAAACTGATCTTTATAATAAACTATATTTAAACTACGCTTCTTTAAGATTTTATTACGTTATTTTTAATATAAATTAAAGTAAATTACGTTTTTTATATAAGTTTTAATTAGTTTTAACTTATTATAAATGAATTTATAAACGTTTATAAATAATTCTTATAAAATGAAGTAGTCGAGTTTATTAAATAAATATATAATATTTAAGAAATTATTTATAATAAAATCCAACGAATTTAAAAAAGTTAATAATAATACACGAATAAACATTATTAATTTATAAACTTTTAAATCAAAGATAAAGTTTACATTTCAATTAAAAATTAAAATACAAACTGTTTTAATTATAAGCTCGACTAATAAATAAAAAGTCTATATATAATATTAAAATAAATAAAGAACGTTTTTTAAATCGATTTATTATTTTCGATCCGAATTTATTTTATTATTTTAATCGATAAGTTTTATAAAGTTATTAACGACTTTTTATTAAATTAAATATAAAAAGCTAAGACTATTTATAATTATTAATAATTAAAATGAATAAAACGTCGAAAAGATTTTAATTTTTCGTAATTATTATAAAAAGTTATAATATTAAGTGAAGTAAATAAATAATAAACCGGATTTAATTTAATATTATATTTCGAACTTTATAAATTGTTTATATAAGTTGAAAAAGCTTTACGATAAAAATCTAAAGTTATTAAACTTTTTATATTATTTTATAAACTAGTTATAAAGTTGAAAAGAAGGTATAAATGAGTTAAAGTATTATAAAAAAAAGGACAAGCTTTTATAAAACTCAAAGACGAGTTTTATTTAAAAAGGAAAGTAATAATCGTCCGTTTGTTTAAAAAGGCTTTTACATCTTTATTAGTCTTAATTAATAGAACCGAGTACAGATTATAAGCGAGTGTAGATTAAAATATTATATTATAAATAACTTTTTGATTTATTAATAGAATTTTAAATTAAGTCTTTTATATAAAAGCCTTTAATACTCTTTAATAAATATGAAAAGAATTATTTAATTAAGTTATTAAGATTTAAATATATTTATTAAAAAAAGTTTAAAATCTTTTTAAGAACTTTTATTTCTTATTTCTTATTTTTATTTTAAAAATTATAACTTCTCTATTTTTAATTATAATAAAATATAAAATAAATATTTAATTAAATCTTAATAATTAATAATTATTTCATTAAATTTAATTATCTTTAAAGCTTTATTATATATTAAAAGAATATATTTAAGTCTTTTTATTTACATTCGCTTATAATCTATACTCGGTTTTATTAATTAAGATTAATAAAGATATAAAAGCCTGTGTAATCACTGTACTTATATATAATTACTGCAATTAGTGCACCGGCCCTTGATTACGAAGCACTGACTAATCAAGGGGGGCGCACTAGTTTCAATATATATAGACTATATAGTTCACTTCAATAGAAGTCAGTCACATTTATAACGAGCATCAGTATTATACGTTTATAGTGCTGTGTGCTCCGTAAAAGACTCACCTCCGGGAAGACGCTTTATATCATTCGTAGAGTGATATAAACAAAGCCTTTTTAAACGAACTGACAATTATTATAAATTTACTTTTAAAACTATATATAATCTTTTATTAAACTTAATATAAAAAGAGAATAAATTAAGTGATTTATTATATTATTTCTTTATAAATTGTTATAAGTTATTTATAAAAAGGAATAACTTCAAACTTGATTTATATCAAGTTTATAAATTTAATTGACTTTTTTTAATATTGAACACTTGTCTTTCTTTTTCTCTTTAACTTTAAATCTTTAATAAAATTACTTCTTACTCTTTTAATTATTTATTAAACTTATATATATTATAAGTAAATGTGATTATTAAAAGGTTAATAAATTGAGTTTATAATATATATTATTTATAAACGTTTTACGTTATATTAATAATATAATAAATATAATTAAATAAATCAATAATAATTAAAAGAAATAATATTAAAGAGTCGACTTTATATTTATAAATAATATTAATAATTATATCAAATTCAAGATCTTTAAATACAAATACTTTAAATTTATAAATGACGATTTATAAAAGTAATATAAAAAAGACTTTATAAACTTTATAAAAGTAATCTTTAAAACTTATAATTTTATAAATACTTATAATTTACAGACTTTTTTATATAATCAAAATATATAAATTATAAAAAGTAAACAAATTATTATTTTATAGTCTTTTTATAATATTATATATAAGAAAGATTTAATAAAATAAAATAAAAAAGAGATTTAAAAACGAATCAAAGTTTTTAAACTTTTTATTTCTTTTAAATTTAATAAAATCTTTAGTTTTATAATTAATTTATTCAATGAAATTCAAATTATAAATTAAAATAATTTTAAAATCGATTTTATAAATTAAAATATACCCGACTTTTAAATTATAAATTATAATACTTTTAAAACTCAGAATATAAATTAAAATCCTTTTATTAATCAATAAACTTTATTTATCAATTAATAAAACTTTTTTATTATTCAAGTTATAAACGTTTAAATTATTTAAATAAAAATTTATAAAAAAAAGTTAATTAATTTAATTAAACTTTATATTAATGAGTTTAAATATAATAATAAAAACGATAACTTTTATTTTAAACTGATTTTTTTATAAACTTTATTAAAAGATTAATATTTTTAAATAAAAGTTCAATTAAACTTATTTTATTATATTAATCTTAAAAACAATCCTTTTAATGTCTTTTTTAATAAGTTATATAAAACTATTTATAATTATTTTAAAAGGTCAAAATATAAATATAATATTTTTATTTAATAAAATACGATTAAATTAAAAATTACAATTAATAAAAATTTAAAGAAATTAATTATAAAATGTTTGTAAATTCTTATTAAAGACTTTCGACACTTATAATATAATTTTAATAAAGCGCTTAAAATAATAGAATTTTTATATAATAAACTTATTATAATTTATTAAGAATTAAAATCTTATAAATATATTTATTATAAGTTTATAAACATTTTAATTAATTTTATCAACGATTTATAGTTTTTTATTATAACGTATAAAGCTTTTAATCTTAAATAATATTTATATTAATTAAATTTTATTTTATAATTATTATAAATAAAACAATAAAAAGTGTTATATATATAGAAAAAAAATATATTAGTTTATAAAATATATTTAAAAAGAATATAATAAGTATAAAAAAAGACTTGACAATTAAATCATTTAATTTTTTTAAAATTATAAAAGAAAAAATAAAAGAAACGAGTTTTTTAACGAGTTAATAAAAGTTTTAATACTCGATTTAATTTAAACATTTAAGAATAAAATACTTTAAAAACGTTTTTAATTACTTTTAAACTTTTTATAAACGATTAAGTTTTTAATATTATAATTATATTAATTGACCGCTTTTTTATATATTAAATTATATTTGAAAACTTATTTATAAATATATTTATTAAACTTATTATAAACGTTATAAATTATAAATAAAACTCTTTTATATATATTATAATAAAGCGTTATACTTTTAAAGAATTTTATAATATTATAAGTTATAAATAATATCTTATATATAAAACTATAAACATTTAATTTAATATTAATTTAATTATATTAATTAAATTAATTATAATTGACTTTTATATAATAAAAACAAACATTTGTTTTTTATTTTATTTTATAAACATAAATAAACTATAAGTTTATTATAATAATATTATAAATACTTTGATTAATTTTATATTTATTATTTTATTAATTATATAACGTTTTAAATATCTGTTTTTTATATAAAGAAAAGCTTTTTAAACTTATATTTAAAAAATTTGATTATAATTTATATTATTTTATTAATACCGAAATCTATTCTTTATTTATTAATCGAAAAGTTATATAAAGTCTTTAAACGTTTTAAATATAACAATGTTAATAAATAAACAATCGATTATTTAATTACAAGCGATATTCCTAACTAAGTTGAAAACCCGTGATTTTAGCGAAGCATCATTTTCTTGATCGATTTTCCTAACCGCCAGAATATAATCCGCCATATCGACGATTAATCAATAACCACACCCTTGGATTAAAAGGTAAGTAGCTCAAATTGATCGTCCACTGTGGAAATATCATCCTATAATAGGAATAGTGCTTAGGATGCCGCGCGGCCTTGATCCCATAACGATAGAGCGACTCGAAGATGATCTTCGTGAACTCGGACTAAACCTCACTACCAACTATATTAAATGGTTGGTATCGAACTACGACTGCTCAGTATGGACGATATATAGGCATAAAGCACGCGTTGAAGCTGGAATGCCACCTAGACGTGCTTTAGGTGGTCCCCGACGCGTTATTACCTGGCCTATGGAATAAGCCATTAAACAATTACTCGACCAGTGACCATGGTATTACCAAGACGAGATTGCAGCCTTTCTATTGGATGCCTTTGACGTAGAAGTGGTTCAATCTATAATATCGAAAGCATTGAGACGTATTAAGATCACAAGGAAGAGGCTTAAGGTCGTGGCTGCACAATAAAATGACGAGCTAAGGACTGAGTGGCTAGAGCAGCTTCAATATTTTATAGTAGATCAAATCGTCTCTATTGACGAATCAGGTAGCGACGATCGAATAGGAGATCGTCATTATGGATGGTCTATAAAGGGGGTTCGTGCTATTGTACGTCGATGGTTTGGAAACAAGGTCCGAGTCTCTGTGCTTGCGGTATATACGATCGATGGATATATTAAAGCATTGGTATTCGATGGCACATGCGACGGGGATATCTTTGAAGGCTTTATTATCGACCAGGTGCTCCCTCTCTGTAATCCATATCTAAATCCTCGATCAGTTATTGTCCTGGATAATGCGTCAGTTCATCATAAAAATCGACAAAATATCGAAGCAGCTTGTAGGCGACATGGTGTTTTACTGCGATTCCTTCCGCCATACTCTCCTGACTTCAACCCGATTAAAGAGTCCTTTACAGATCTAAAGGCATGAATTCGACGACATTATTACCGTGAGCGAAGGAAGTATGAGACGTATCACGGCTTCCTTGCGTGGGCTATACAGGCAGTTAGTACAGGTCGTGAGGCAGCACAGAGAGTAAGAGCACACTTCAGGAATGCGGGTATACCAGGGGTTCCAGAAGATTAGGTGTATTTTAGGTGGTAGGAACTGAGGGGTTATGTAGATCCTATATAAATAATCACTGCTTTATGCTTTACTGCAATCTAAACCTACAGCCTAACCGACTAAGTGATCGTAGCACTGCTTTTCAGTGATTGTAGCATTACTAGCTTTTGGCAATTGTAATACACTGATTTTTGGTGGTCACTACACTGATTTTTAATGTCTATAAGTTAGAAGAGAATAGTATTTTATTAATAAGCTATATATTAAATCTGTTTTTGGTGTTTTGATATTTTTGGTGCCCCGCTATTTACCCACCCTCTATACAACACTAAAACACCTAACTCCCTGCCCTAGCCCTAAGCATCATTAAAAAAGCCATCCTCTGGGGTCAAACCTGAGCGTTCCCCTCCATTATTACGTCCGAATTCCCGACGGTGGGAAGGACCTAAGTCCTCATAGCGACGATCACTTGCTACCGCCTGGAGAGTACTCGCAGTATTAATATCCTTTATAAACTCTGATGCGTGCTTTAGTAATAACGCCACGATTCCGGCCGGTGTTCCCTTCGACTTAAGAGTCTCAATCGAGTCTCGCTCCTTTAATTGAGAGACTGTATACCAATCCTTTCGAGCTATCTCGAGCACTTGACGATATGCCTCTTGTCGTGAGGAGCTAGCCTCTTTCCTTAGAATCCACTCCTTAAACTGATCTATTTGCTCTTCGTCAGTGGCTTCAGTTCTAATCGGTGATGATGGAGGATGAGGAGGTCTTTGTTCGGGAGCAGGCTTTTGACGTGGTTGCCGTATATAAGGTGGCTGCTGTCCGTAAAATGGAGGGGGACGGTATTGGTATCCGTAGTCATACTAATCATTCGAATATTGAGGTTGTTAGAAAGGTATTTGAGGGGGAAGTTGTTGTTGAACAGGCCCTGGATTATTGATTGTCAAGCTAATTGGAGTCTCTTTTGAAGGCTCTGGTTCAATCTTCTTTTTTCCTGTGCGTCTAAAGGATTATAGACCCTCTCCATCCTCGAATCGTGTAATGAGGTCGTATGGCGGTTGATTTAGTGTAGCCCCCCCATGGTTATTAGCAATAGCCGCTGCCTATTCAGCCTGCTGCGGTGTCGTAACTTTGTAGTGCTGGCCGGTGCTTTTCAAGACAAAGCAACAGCCCTTACGGTTGTCACACCTTTCCTCCCTATACCTCCAAGTACTGAAGATATTCTTTTCTATTAGTCGCTCTGAAGGAAGTGCGTCGTCCCTAGCTCTCTTCTCCTTAAGCATTCGGTTTGTTATTGAATCGCGCGGTTGCTTTGATGAAGTCCGTCTTAAAGTAGGCAAATCGTCGCTATTGTAGTCCTGCTCGTCGTCGTCGTCATCTGAGGTGTTTTCACTATTAGAGAGGTTCACCGTCTAAATGGTTCGTATTCCTTTGTTTTTAGCCTTAGGTTCAATAGGAGGTGTATTTGGTCGATCGACAGTATACTATTCGTATTTGACTTGAATGCTATGTGCCCACTGTTGATCCTTCTTCTCTCTATAATACGCTATCGAGCGTAGATGACTGTGAACTGTCCTCTAATCTTTATTATTATAAACCTGGATTTTTGAATAGCTTCCACCCTTTAGATTTCCAATAATAACTATCTAATCCCCTTTAATTGCTCTCTCATAGGGTTTTAGCTTTCGATTCTCCTCTTATCTGCGAATGCCTGCGTTATATGAAACCTCCTATAGGTCATCAAAAGAAGGTTGAAGGACGTCGTTGATATTGACATTGCGAGAGCCGTGATTTCTCTCATTGCTATTAATAAGTGGAATGAAAGTGATTTGGACATAATGCGGTCGATCTCCTTCTGTATTTGGATCAAAAGCAAGTGGAGGTGATTTGACAGTCTTTTTAGTTCGGTTTAGAATAGGTGTCCTAGTAAGTGAAGATGGTGTAAGAGGCGGATCAGACCCCAATGCACTTGAGACCTCGATTACTTCCTTTATAGCCTTGCCCTTGCTCTGCGGAGTAGAAATCGATATATCCTCATCTAATGGCTTCTTTTTCTTCCTTTTGTCGACTCGTAAAGGGGCTTGCCCTGAAGAGAAATGCTCGAGGGTGTTGGTGTTAGGCTTGCGCGCCCGTTTTAGCAGGGAATCACCACTAGGCGACTCCCCCGCTTGCCGCTTGGATCGACGAGTAGTAGGCATGTGGAACTTGATTTTTATACACTCGCAGATGAAGTAGAAGCGTTGTTATTGAGATATATTAAAAATTGGTGATTAGCATCAAAAATCGGTGGCTGGTTCATACAAAAAAAATGATATCGCTTAAATCACGGGTTTTCAACTTAGTTAGGAATATCGCTTGTAAATATTATTCTTTTTATTAAAAATATAAACGTTCTTTAAATTAACTCAAGTTTACTTTTTATAAAGACTTCGATTTTAATCATTTAATATACGTAAATATTATATATATTAATAATAATTTAATTTTATATATAATCGACGAAGTAACTCGTTATTAAATTATTTATTAATTATAAAATATATTATTTACGACGTCGATAAAAACTTTATTAATAAAGAATTTTAATAATATATTATAATTATAATTATTTTAATAAAAACTGTTTTAATCGAAATATATTAATTTATTAAATTTGTCGAACGAATTTATTTAATTTTATAAAGAGTTTATCAAATTATTATAAACGAGTATAAAGATATTTAAAAAGAATTAACTTTATAAATAATATTATTAGTTTTAATAAATTAATATTTACTTTTTTAATTTATAAAACTTATTTATAAATAAACAATTTAAATTCTTTTACCTCGTTTATTACAAATCGAATAATTATAATATAAAAAGTAATAATTGAAATAATCAAGTTATAAATTAAATAAACTGTTAATAATGTTTTATATTATTATAATAAACTTAACACGACTTTAATTTATAATCTTTTATTCAATTTTAAAGTCTTTATATAATATAAAAACAATAATTAAATTAAATCTCATTGTTTATTAATTATAAAAAATAAAACGTATTATATATAACTTTTTAACAAATTGACTAACTTTAAAAATATGTTTATAAAACTTTATTTTCAATTTAAAACCTTTGAAACTATTTATAACGTCGAATTTAACGAATTGAAAATACTTTTATTTATTTTAAAAGTCTTTTAAAAATCAATTGAACTTATTAAATTTATTATAAAGCGTAATCGAAGACGACTTTAAAAACATTTTATAATTAAATATTTCGTGACCGAAATCATTTAATTTTTATAAATATATTAGTTTTAATATAAAAAACCTCGTTTATAAACTTATAATATAAAAAAATCAATAAACTATTCGATAAAAGCGTCTTTATAATCGTAATAAAAAGAGATGTTTTATAAAGCGTTTATATATTCAATTTATAATTTGTCGACGAGATTAAATATTTTAATATTAATAAAACTTTTAAAAAATCAAAACTTATTATATAAGTTTATAACGATTAAAAAAAGACTTAGTCTTTATATAATCGTTTATAATTCAATAAGTTAATTAATAAATTATATTCATATTTAAAGTTAAATTATAATAAGTTAAATTTATAATTTTTTATTTATAAAATATCTTATAAACTTATATATAATCTGATATTTTTTTTTTAAATAAAAACATCTTTATACGATTATTTTTTAAATTTAATTTATAATTAAAAATATTTTTATAAATCGTAAAACCTTTTTATAAAGTATTAAAAGTTAAGAATTATTAATTTAAAACATATTATTAATATTACGTTTATAAACTTAAAATAAAATAATCGATTTATAACTTATGTCTTTTATATACTCTTTTAAATAATTTTAATATTATTAAACTTTAAACAAACGATATTCTTTTTTTAATAAATTAAACTTTTATAAACGTTGAAAAGATTGAATTATAAAAGACTAAGTTTTTAATAAAGTTATAAGAATAATTAATTGAATAAACTTTGATCAAGTTTAATAAAGGTTTAATTATATAAAAAGATAATTTAATCAAATTAACTTAAAAACGTTAAGTTTAAACTTTAAGCTCATTATAATAAAATTTATAATTTTTATTAATTTTTATAAAAAGACTTATAAAACTATAAATATAAAAGATTAATACGTTATTTAATATATAAAAAGCGTTTATATTATTATAATTTGACAATTTGAATCTATTTATAATTTATCTTTTATAATTTAAATAATAAATTTATAAAAAGAAAATGTCAAATAATTTAATAAGCGTATTTAATAACAGATGACAATATTATAAAAAGGCTCACTTTTATATTATTAAACTTAAATTTCTTCAATTTATTAATATTTATAAACGCTTCTTTTATTAATAATAAAGACTTATTATTATAAATCGGCTTTATTATTATATTTATAAACTGAAATCAGTTTATAAATATAAACGAATAATTTATAATATATTAACTTTTGAACTATATATATTAATTTATAACTTCGATATAAAAACGATAATCAAGTCAACGATTTAAAGAATCTTATAATTAAAACAAATACTTTTTATTTTATATATTGATTTAAAGTCCTTTTATAATTATTTAATTAAATTAAATACGATAGTAAAAAAATACTTATAATCAATTTAATATATTTACGTCAAGTTTATAAACAAGATGAGATTATTAAAGTTAAATAAATTAACAATAATAATAATTCAATAAACGTTATAATTAAAATAAAATTATATTAAGTTTTTAAAACTTTAATTAATATAAATAAACTTGACTTAAAAGTTAATAAGTAAATAAAATTATATTAATAGAACGTTTATAAATTCATTTTTAATTTATTAAAACGTTTTATAAATGATTTATAAACTATATATAAAACTTATAATTAATTTAAAGAATTATTTAAAATATAATTTAAAGAACTATTTAAAAAAAAGTCTTTTATATATTCTTTTTATATTTTACGGTTTTATTAAAGTATATATAAAAGTCATATATAAATAGTTTTATTTTCAAATATTATTAATATATAATTATAATAATAAATAATATATTAAACTTTTAATTATAAAGTATTAATTAATTAAAAAGACGTATTATTTCAATATATATAAACTATATAAAACTTTAATAAAACTTCAGTCATTATTTAAACGAGTATAAAATACTATATATATTATATGTTTTAAATACGACTTTATTATATTATTTAATAATATAAATATAAATAATTATAATTTTAAATATACTTTTTAAATATAATAATATTAATAGAAATTAATTTTACTTTTAATAGTTTTTAATATAATACTCTTTATTAAAAGAATTATTTTATTTTATTTTTAAATTAAAAGTAAATAAACTTTAAAATAAATAGTTTTTTTAATTTTTATAATAAAGAATTAAATTAAAATAAAGTTTTTTAAAAATAATAAAGTTTATTAATAAGTCAATTATATTTTAAAATATTAAATTAAATTAATTAAATATATTTTAAAGTATATTATAAACTTTATTAATTAAATAATTTTATTTTAAAAGTATAAATTAAATTGAAAATAAATATAAATTAAGAGAATAAATATAAATTAATAATTTAATTAATTTATTTATAAGTTTTATATTTAATTCGTTTTTATTAAATACTTTTTCTTACGAACTCAATTTATTAACCTTTTAATAATCACTTTTATTTATAATTAACAGTTAAACAAATAATAAACAGTCGGTCTTAAAGCACGGAATACGTATAATATTATATATTCTTTAAAATTGTTAATTATTATTGTTTTATTGAAGTAAGTTATATAGTTTATATATATTGAAACTAGTGCTTCCTTTTAATTAATCAGTGCTTCGTAAGCAAAAGGTTAATACATTAATATTATAATCGAAACTATAATCAAATAATAATATATATAAGTTTAATTAATAATTAAAAGAGTAAAGAATAGTTTTATTAAAGATTTAAAGTTGAAGAGAAAAAGAAAAACGAGTATTTAACGTTAAAAAAATAAAATAAATTTATAAACTTAATATAAGTCAAGTTTAAAACTATTCCTTTTTATAAATAACTTATAACAGTTTATAATAAAATCATATAATAAATCATTTAACTTATTCTCTTTTTATATTAAATTTAATAAAAGGTTATATATAACTTTAAAAACAAGTTTATAACATTACTTTTTTCTTTGAATAAAACTCGTCTTTAAGCTTTATAAAAGTTTATTTTTATCGTTATAATATTTTAATTCATTTATACTTTTTTTTTAACTTTATAATTAGTTCGTAAAGTATTATAAAAGCTTTAATAAGTTTAAATTCTTATCGTAAAACTCTCGAAGCTTATATAAACAGTTTATAAAATTAAAAACGTTATATTAAATTAAGTTTAATTTATTATTTGTTTATTTAATTTAATATTATAACTTTTTATAATAATTATAAAAAGTTAAAATCTTTTCAATATTTTAATCATTTTGATTATTTATAATTATAAATAGTTTTAACTCTTATAATTAGTTTAATAATAAATTATCAATAAATTATCAATTGTTTTATAAAGCTTATTAATTAAAATAATAAAATAAATTTAAATCGAAAGTAATAAGTCGATTTAAAAAGCGTTCTTTATTTATTTTAATATTATATATAAACTTTTTATTTATTAATCGAGTTTATAATTAAAATAGTTTATATTTTAACTTTTAATTAAAACGTAGACTTTGTCTTTAATTTAAAAGTTTATAAGTCGGTAATATTTATTCACTTATTGTCGTTAACTTTTTTAAACTCATTAAATTTTATTATAAGCGATTTTCTAAATATTATATATTTATTTAATGAATTCGGCTATTTTATTCTATGAAAATTATTTATAAACGCTTATAAATTCGTTTATAATAAGTTAAGACTAATTAAAACTCGTATAAAAAATATAATTTAATTCGATTTTTATTAAAAATAATATAATAAAATCTTAAAAAAGTATAGTTTAAATATAGTTTATTATAAAGATCAGTTTTAATTAATTGTTTTAATAATAATTTATAAACAAATAAAGAGGTTAATTGATTTATTAATTTATGTTTTTTATTTAATTATCAATTTAAATATAATCAATTATAAACAATTTAATCTTCGTCTTTAAAATTTAATTAAACTCTTTTTAAAACTTTGAAATAAATTATAAATTATAATCAAATATTATTATATTTATTAATTTATAATAACGTTATATATAGTTTTTTTTACGTTTATATTTTTATAATAAAGAATAAAAATTAATCTTTTATTAAAGTAATAAATAAATATAATTAATATATTTCTTTTAAAATTATCAAATAGAAATTCTTTAAAGTTTATAAATATATATTATTAAAAGCGGTTTAAAATTAAAAATAAATTGAGTAAATTAAAAAGCTTATTTCGAAAAATATAAAAATAATAATAAATTTAATAATTATTAACGAAGCGGTCGATAAATATATAAAAGTTCAATTAATAATAACGTTTATAAATTAATTTAAACGTCTTCGATTAACCGAGATAAATTATTGATATTTAATTATATACTTCGTTTAATAAACGTATTTTAAAGTCGTTATCACGGTCTTGCCTTTGAAGTCAAATGACTATAAAGCGCATAAAGTTTATAAACTACCCGTAAAAGGTATAGCCTGAAACTAGACTTATAACACGTCTATAAAGATATATTCTAACTTCTTCTCTTACTCTCCTTCCCTCTTTAACTTTAGATCTTCAATAGTACCACTTTTTGCCCTTTTGATTATCCGTTACACTTATATATATTATAAGTAAAAGTGACTATTAAAGAGCCAATAATTTGAGTTCGTTATAGTCGTCGTCTTTAAAGACTATTAAATAGTCTTTAAAAAGAAATAGTTTATTATAAAGTATTTAATTAAAGTTCTTATTTATAACTTTTTAATAAAGCGGTTTTAAGTTTATACTCGTTTGATTAATTTATAAAAGATTATTAATTAAGTCGTAAAAACTTTTAATAAAGCTTATAAATATAATATTAATTATTAAGTCGAGGTTTAAGTTTATAAAGATTTACGAGTTTAAATTTTCAAATTATAAAAACGTTTATATATAAGTCGAGATCTTTATAATTATTTAATTAATTATTTTTTAATTTTTATAAATAAAAAAGTCAGTTTTATTTTGATTATTAAGTTTATATATAATTATAAAATTAAATTATAAAAATGTTTCAATTTATCGTATTTATTTATTAATTAAAGCTTTAATTATTATAGAGTATTTCAAAGTTTTATAATTTAAACCGATTTATATATAAATTAACGTCTTTTTTAATATTAGTTTTTAAGCTTTTAAAGCTTATATAATAATTAATATCTTTTTATTATAAATCAGATAATTAATCTCGGCTGGAATTATAGTTTTAAAATAATAAATTATTAAATATTATTTATAACTTAATTAAAATTATAATAATACTTTTTTAAAGGCTTTATTTAAAGCGTTTATTTTTATCATTAATTCGTATTAAAGATTAAAGTAAACAAATAATAATATATTAATTAAACGATTCTTTAATTTAATAAATATAGTTTAATAATAAGTTTTTTAAAAGAAGAGATTTTCTTTATAAATAAAAGCTGTTAATAAATAAGTGATTTGTTTATAATTTAAATAAACTTTTAATAAAAGTTATAAAAGTTAAAAAAAGACTATATATTATAAATAATTATAATAAGTTTTTAATTATAAATAGTTTCTGTTTTTTTTAAGTCGACTTCGATCTTTTTAATATTTATAATAAAGTTTAAATACTTCGTATAATAGACATTAAACTCAGACTTTTTAATATCGGCTTATAAACTTGTTTTATAGAGTTATAAAAACACTTTATAAACGTGTTTTTAATAATCGAGTTTATTTTTTAAGTAAATAAAGATATTGTTTAAATAAGCCGTATAAAAGTCGTTTAAATAATCGAATAAAACATCGTTTATAAACTGTTAATACGTTATAAGTCTATTAATTAATTTGAAAAGCATTATTTTATACTTATAAACTTTATAATAAGTTTAAAAAATAATTAGTTTTTTAAAATTTAAATATATTTAAATTTAATGAAAAGCTTGTCAAATGTTTAATTTTATAAAGATCTGAGTTTTATTAAGCTTAATTAAAGTCTTTTTAATTAATAAAAGCGGATATTAATCTTTACGAGTCAAGTTATTAAACTTATAATAATTGATATAAAATTATAACGATTTGTTATGTTTTTTAATAAAGAGAATCAAAGCCGTAAAAAGTGTTTGATTAATTTTAATAAAGCCTTTATAAAGGTTCTTAATTAAGTATTGTTTTATAACTCAGAGTTCGTTTATAAACTAATAATAAAAAAGGGTATATAATAAGTCGTTTATAATATTATTTATAAATTAAATCTTATGATTATATAAACGCTTTAAAAGTAAAGAATTAAAAACTATTTTAAAAAAAAGCGTTTATAAAGTCTTGATATAACTTTAAAAAAGTCTTTTAAACTTATAAGTCGTCTATCTCGTTTATAAGCTTTTTTATAATTAAATAATTTATTTCGTAAAAAGAAGTATTAAAAGTTATAACCCGGTCGTTTTATAAATTACATCGATATCTTATAATATTAATTATCGCGATATTTATAAACGGAAGATTTAATTTTATAGTTTTCAGACGTCTTATAAACGGTTATAAAGGCTTTACACCCGTAAACGTTTTATTCATCGTTTATAAATTATTTTAACGGTTTTAATATTCGTTACTCTATATATTAAAAACAAGGCTAAGCTTTTACTTAAGTATTTAAAGAATTGAAAAGATTAATGAGCGGTCGACAATACTTATAAATAATAAAGAGTTCTCTTATTCTTTATTTATAATTTAATTACAACGATTTACATCAATTTAATAATTTAAATTTATAAGTCATAACTTTAAAATCTTTAAATTATAATAATTTACTTTGACTAGTTTTAAAAATTAAAGAGTAATAATAAATTAAATTAAGTGACAAAAGCAAAGGTTTAATTATATATTTTATTAATCAAATTATATACGATTAAAAATCAGATCTTAATAATCGGTATTGAATAAAACTATAAAGACATTATATTATTTATAATTATTGATTTATAAATATAAAATAATATAACGGTTTATAATTTAACGGCTTTGTTTATTCAATCCACGGACTATAATTAAAATAAAAAGTATATAAATAAGAATAAAAAAGAAGCGAGAAAACTATTAAACGAATTTTATATTAATAAACATATAATTATTTACTTTAATATTAATTAAAGTAAGTGTTTTAAATCCGTGTTTATTAAAAACTAAGTTATAAAAGATTATAAACTGTCTTCTTTTTAATAATTGATTAAAATCGATAAATAACTTATTTAAATCTTAATAAAATAAGTTTAAAAAAAAAGACTTTTTTTAAACTTCTTTATTTTCCGACTTTAAGTTAATAATAAAAGACTCTTTTAATTCTTTGATGTTTACTTTAAGTTTTAACGGCTTAAGACATTAAAATATAATATAGCTTGACTATTTATAATTATAATAAATTACTTCCCGGTTTTTATAAACAGAAGTCGACTTTCGTAATAATTTATAAAGCTTCGAGGCCGGATTTAATAAAACTGTTTTTATAATAAAATGAGCCATTAAAAAGCTTATAAGTCTTTATAAAAATGATAAAGCGGTTATAAACTTAAAAGAAAGTCGAATAGTTTATAATTATACTTTATATTATTAAAGCTTTTATAAGTTCTTATTTATTAATAAACATTTGTAAATTAGTGTTTTATTAATTAAAAGCGTGTTTAGAAATAAAAGTATAGATTATTATAATATTAAAGTGAGTTTATTATAAAAGTCAGATTAAAAGTCGTTTATAAAGATTTTTCTCATGTTTATAAAATGAAGAAACTAAGTATAAAAGTTTAAAAAAGACTCGTTTTTTTTCATCGTCATTTTTTAAAAGTCGATATAAACGTCTTATGTCTCGAACGGATTCTCAAAGATTTTTATTAAATATTGTAGTGGGGCAGTCTCAGGCGCTTCGACCTTTTTTAAAGGCTCTTCCGGGCGGGAAGTTTCTATAAGAGGGATCGATCAAGGCCAGCAACTTAAGGACCTTAGCTACAAAATACGATTCATAATCATACTGCTTGCAATGCGATATGTGAGCTTCAATTGACAGTATATCCTTCACGCATTCGATGGTGTTTCCTGTCAGTGCAG